>OJUF01000004.1_pt1 | contig 100763 bp, 89 predicted proteins | sample 1599891 | NCBI WGS metagenome assembly OJUF01 (sample SAMN04436926, study PRJEB24849) | human gut metagenome | biome: human gut; feature: NICU; material: stool | host: Homo sapiens | place: USA: Saint Louis, MO | collected 2012-05-24
ATTCCTCTGGTTGATAGGTCAATGTGCCATCAAAAACAAAACATGTTTCGTCATTAATGCGCTCTTTGCGAAAGGCATCTTCATGAAAGGTAAGATTTAGGTCTAGAATATCTAGTAACTCTTTGGTAAACTCTGAATAGGACATCTTGAAACACTCCTTTGAATGGTTTTCGTCGACTTTATTCTAAAGGATTTCAAGGTGTCTGTTTGCGTTTATTAGAAAAAAGAAAAAGTATTGGCAACAGAAGGCGTCACCAACACTAGATATTATAGAGCCCAAAAAAAAGGTGCACCAGCAATTTGCTGGTGCACCTTTTTTTACAGTTATAAAACCCCAAGGGCAGTCAAAGCTTTTTCTAGTGCTGAAAAATTTCTTTTAAAGTGAAAACCGTCCATCCCGGTTTCTTCAGCGGCTAAGATATTCGCTGCTGAATCATCGATGAAATAGCACTCGGCAGGATTTAAGCGGAAATGGCTGTAAAAGGTCCGGAAGATTTCATGCTCAGGCTTAGATAATTTCCAATCTGAGGAAATAAAGATACCATCAAAAATACTGTGACTAGGGACTTTATCTTCATAAAGATAATAGTCCTGCGGGGCATTTGAAAGGATATAGAGAGACAACCCTTTTTCTTTCAACCGTTTAGGAAGTTCCTCCATTTGTGGTATAGCATTCAGCCCGATATACCAAGTGTCCAGCAAGTCTTCGGCGATAGCATGCAATTCTTTTGGAAGCCGTGATTTTGCGGAGGTTAAAAGCTCCTCCCGATTCATCGTTCCCTTATCGAAACGCAGCCAGTCCACGGAACCAAAAATTTCGGACATAAGCATCTTTTGTTGATCCTTATTGGCAGTTTTTTCCATGACAAAACGTGGTGGATCAAAATCAACTAAAACATTTCCTAAATCAAACACAATATTTTTTATCATTCAAAGCCCTCCTAACAAGTAGATAACGTCTATTAAAATCCTTTTATTGAATAAGCTGCAAAAAACGTTTATTCCAAATATTTTCGTAAAAAGCGATGGTCTCTTCAGCAGAGAGAAAATCATTGTCATAGGTGGTTGACCCATTTTTCAGCATGGTTAATTGATAGCCTAAGCCATGGGCAAATTTTACAGTAGCGTCAATGCAGTACTGGGTTTGAGCGCCGCAGATTTCCAAGCTGGTAATGTTTTTCTGCTGTAAATTTTTTTGTAAATCAGTATGATAAAAGGAATTTGTGTGAGACTTCTGAAGAGTAATATCGTTCGGTTTACGATCAAGTTCCTCTACGATTTCCCAGGTTTCTGAATGTGGAACCAAAATTTCGTCACAATGCTGAACAAAGAGAATCAATTTATTTTGTTCTCGGTAGCGCTGGATACGCAGATTGACAGTAGTAATTAACTCAGAAAAATGGTTGATCGTTTCTCCGGCAAAGCAAACGCCCTTTTGTAAATCAATAATCAATAATGCATCAGAAAGATTTTCCATCGAAATTCCTCCGGTCGTTTTCTTTACTTTAGCATTTTTTAGATGTAAGAAGAGAAAAGTTCGTTGAATCTTTGAAAATTTCTTACTATAACGACTTCTGATTTAAAATTCACAGAAAAAACAGTATAATAGAGCGTGATGGAAATCTCAAAAAAAGGAATGAGCCCATGGATACACAGTTGATCAATGAATTGAAAGAAAACTACGACATCGTCTTTCACGATGTGAACTTATTGGAACAGGCGTTTACCCACTCATCATATGTGAATGAACACCGTAATATGAATATTTCAGATAATGAACGGTTAGAATTTTTAGGGGACGCTGTCTTAGAAATTCAAGTATCGGACTATTTGTATCACCATTATCCAAACTTGCCGGAAGGACGTTTGACGCGTTTGCGTTCGGCGATTGTGCGAGAAGAAAGCTTATCAAAATTTGCAAAAGAATGTCATTTTGATCACTATATTATGTTAGGTAAGGGCGAAGAAAATTCTGGCGGGCGTGATCGTGCAGCGTTATTGTGTGATCTATTCGAGGCTTTCTTAGGGGCCTTGTATTTGGATCAAGGCTACGATGTGGCGCTACGTTTTATTCAAACGGTCGTTTTTCCAAAAATCGAAGCAGGTGTTTTCACGCGGGAAATGGATCACAAGACGCGCCTGCAGGAAGTGTTGCAAAAAAGCGGAGATGTGACGATTGATTATCGTTTAGTCAATGAAGAAGGTCCGGCTCACGAACGGATTTTTACAATTGATGTATATGCGGATGATCGTTTGATCGGTTCAGGACAAGGTAAATCGAAAAAACTAGCAGAGCAAGATGCAGCGGAAAAAGCATTGATTAAGATCGCTGCAAATTAGTTTATATTTCCTGGGAAAATTTTAGGAGGAACATTTTGTATTTAAAACGAATTGAGATCGCTGGCTTCAAGTCTTTTGCTGATCGTACCAAGATCGAATTTGAAGAAGGCGTGACAGCGGTCATTGGGCCAAACGGCAGCGGAAAAAGTAATATCACTGAAGCAATTCGCTGGGTACTCGGAGAACAATCGGCAAAAAGTCTACGTGGCGGCAAGATGCCGGATATTATTTTCGCTGGTTCAGAATCACGAAAGCAGTTGAATATTGCCGAAGTAACGGTAGTATTGGATAATACCGATAATTATTTACCGCTAGGCTTTAGTGAAGTTAGTGTGACAAGACGTTATCGCCGAACAGGTGAAAGTGATTTTTTCATAAATAAAAAAGCCTGTCGTTTGAAAGATATTCAAGATTTATTCATGGATTCTGGTTTAGGGAAAGAATCCTTCTCGATTATTTCGCAGGGAAAAGTCGAGGCGATATTTGCCAGCAAGCCGGAAGATCGCCGAGGAATCTTTGAAGAAGCGGCTGGCGTCTTGAAATACAAGCAGCGAAAACGCAAAGCGGAGCAGAAGCTTTTTGAAACGGAAGATAATTTGAGCCGGGTTCAGGATATCATTTATGAATTAGAAGATCAGCTGACTCCTTTAGCTGCTCAAAGCGAAGCAGCCAAGGAGTTTTTGGCGCTCAAAAAAGAATTAACTGCGACGGATGTCAGTTTAACAGTTGCGAAGATTAAACAAACACGTGATTCTTGGGAGTCAGCGAAGGCAGATTTTGAAGAACTCTCCAAAACAGTTGAAGAAAAAAGCCGTTTTATCCAGCAAACTGAACAGCAGTTAGGCACGTTGAGAGAAAAACGCGGTTCATTGGATGAGCAGCTGGAAACTGGTCAGCAGCAATTGCTGCATTTATCCGAGGCGTTGAAGCAGGCTGAAGGGCAAAAAGCATTATTAAGCGAACGCTCAAAGAATACGCAAAAGACCAGCGCTGAATATCGTGAAACTTTGAATGAGCAACGTAAGAAAAAAGACGATGCACAAGCGAATTTACAGGAAGTTCAAACGCAACAGGCGGATAAGCAAACCGAAAAGGTCGCCTTAGAAGAAAAAATCCAGCAGCTGACAAATGAAGCGGAAAAATACAAGAAATCGCCGAAGGAACTCTTGGAGGATTTGCGTGGTACTTATGTTGAATTGATGCAAGAGTCTGCAAATGTCAGCAATGAATTAAAGTATTTAGAACGACAATACACACAAGAGACTGCTAAGAACCAACAGAATGTGACACGCTTTGAAGCGTTGCGAGATCAACTAGAAGAATTGACGGAGCAGCAGAGCGCGGCGCAGACGAAAACTAAAACGCTTGAAGCTCAGTTGACGGAAGAACAAGAAAACTACCGACGCTTAGCGGAAGAGAAAAACGTGTCACAGCAGCAATTGCAAAAAGAACAGCAGTTAATGTATGACATGATGAGTCAGGTTCAACAAGCGCGTGCGCGACAAAAAAGTCTGCAAGAGATTCAGGAAAATTATAGCGGCTTTTATCAAGGTGTCCGCAGTGTTTTACAGCACAAAGAACAATTAAGTGGGATTGTCGGTGCAGTAGCAGAGCTGATCGAGGTTCCAGAAAAGTATACCTTGGCGATCGAAACGGCCTTAGGAGCCTCGGCACAGCACATTATCGTAGAAAATGAGAAGGATGCACGGCAAGGGATCACATTTTTGAAAAAACAACGTAGCGGTCGTGGCACCTTTCTACCGTTAACAACGATTAAGCCACGTAGTTTAGGGGCTCATCACTATCAAGCAATTAAAGACGTAGACGGCTTTTTAGGTATTGCCAGTGAACTAGTTTCTTTTTCAGAAAATGTTGCTCCAGTCATGCAAAATTTATTAGGAGCGATCGTTATTGCTCGAGATCTTGATAGTGCTAATCTGCTTGCTCGTCAACTGCGATATCAGGTTCGTATAGTTTCCTTAGATGGAGATGTGATGAATGCTGGCGGATCAATGACCGGTGGCGCTACGAAGCAAGGAAATCGTGGGAATTTGTTTAATCAAGGACACGAATTAGCTGAATGGACCAAACGTTATGAAGAAATCAATCAGGCGTTACAGGCAAAAGAAGCATTTGTCCGTGATTTGCAAGCAAAGATTGCGGATCAGACGGAAAGTCTAGAAACATTACGGACACAAGGTGAACAAACGCGGTTGGCATTTCAAGAAGCGCAAAGTAGTGAAGAACGTGTCGCAGCGGAATTAACACGTTTGCAAAAGGAACAGAGCTTGTTTTCTTATGAAGCGAAAGAGCTGGAAAGCTTCTTGAATGATTATCAAGTACAAAAAGAAACGTTGGATTTTAAGCAAGTCGAGTTGAAAACCCAGCAAGATAAGATCAATCAAGAGATCCAACAGCTTAATGAAGAGAGCGACCAGCTAGAAGAAAAGCGTGCCGGTATTAATGCGGAATTGAGTCGCTTACAGGCGGACTATGCAGTATTAGATGAACGGCTGTTGTATTTAGAGCGGCAAGCACTAGGTTTTGAAGAACAGATTAACGAGTTGACCAATCAGATTGTAAACTTAGAAAATCAATTACTAGCACTTTCAAGTGATTCATCGGATCATGAAGAATCAGAAGAAAGTCTAACCCAGCGTTTGACAGAATTAGCTACAGCACGAGAACATTTGCAGGAGCAGCTGGCTGTTTGGAAAGAAATGCGGCAAAGTCTGCAGCAGCAAGTGGATCAAGCAGATAGTGAGTTGACTGAAGCCAATCGCGAGCAGAAACAATTATTAGCACGTCAATCACAAGCCGATGTCCAAAAAAACCGTTACGAGTTGAAATTGGACAATGCTTTGGCGTATTTGCAAGAAGAATATAGTTTGACTTTTGAAGGTGCGGAAGCACAAGCGGACCCTGAAATTGATCAGCAGGTTGCGCAAACGGAAGTTAGTCGCTTGAAGCAAGCTATTGAAAAACTTGGACCAGTCAACCTAAATGCCATCGAACAATACCAGCAAGTGGAAGAACGCTATGATTTCCTAACGACGCAGCGAGATGACTTATTATCGGCGAAGGAGCAGCTGTTCGAAACGATGGATGAAATGGATGATGAAGTTAAAACGCGTTTCTTCACGACCTTCCAAGCGATTCGTGAAAAATTCAATGTGGTTTTTCCAAATATGTTTGGCGGCGGTCGAGCGGAATTAGTATTGACAGATCCTGATGATTTATTGAATACCGGGATCGAAATCGAAGCTCAGCCTCCAGGTAAAAAACTGCAAAGTTTATCCCTGCTTTCTGGTGGTGAACGGGCCCTGACGGCGATTGCGTTACTATTCTCGATCATCCAAGTCCGTCCCGTACCGTTCTGTGTGTTAGACGAAGTCGAATCGGCGTTGGATGAAGCAAATGTTGCCCGTTTTGGTCGCTATCTGAGTGCCTTTCAAAACGATACACAATTTATCGTGGTTACTCATCGCAAAGGAACGATGGAAGCAGCAGATGTGCTTTATGGTGTCACAATGCAAGAATCCGGCGTCTCGAAAATTATCTCAGTGCGCCTTGAAGAAGTGAAGGAAGATGGGAAATTTCAAGTGAAGGAAGGGGAACTTCGGAAATGATAAAATTAATCGCGATTGACTTAGATGGTACGCTATTGACGGATGCTAAAACAATCTCTGATACAAATAAAGAAATATTGGCAAAAGCGAAAGCACGGGGTGTGAAGATTGTGATCTGTACAGGCCGTCCTTTGATCGCTATCAAGGATTACTTAGCAGAGCTAAATTTGCTTGATGCAGATGATTATTCGATCACTTTCAACGGCGGGTTAATCCAGACCAATACCGGTGAGATTTTAGGCAAGACAGCGATGGATTTGGCAGATGTAAAACATATCCATCAGCTGTTAGAAAAAATTGATTTACCGATGGATGTTTTATCAGATGCTTTATGTTTTCAGCTTGAGACATCAGCGGCTCATCCTTCAATCTATCCAACGATGAACAAGGCTTTAACTTACGTTTCGAAAACGATAGAAGCATTAAAAGAGGATGCGCTATACAATAAAGTTGTCTCAGCTGTGGATGTGGATTATTTAGATCAGCAGATGGCGTTGATCCCAGCAGAAGAATATGAGCGCTTTGAGATATTTAAAACACGACCAAACTTACTAGAGTTTATGCCAAAGGGCGTGACTAAAGCCTTTGGTCTCTCTGTTTTAGGAGAACATCTCGGGATTGCAGCGAATGAAATGATGGCCTTAGGTGATGAAGCCAATGACTTATCCATGATTAATTATGCTGGTATGGGTGTAGCGATGGAGAATGCTACTGACGGCGTTAAAACGGCGGCCAATTTTGTCACTAGAACGAATCAAGCGGATGGGGTGGCACATGCCATTCAAAAATTCGTATTCGATGAATGGAAATAAGGGGGATTTTACATGGGATTATTTGACCGCATAAAAAAAGCCTTTAGTGGTGAACAGAATGAAGAACCTGAAAAGCAAGAAGAAGTCGTTGAAGATCAATCAGTCTCCGAGGATCGCGATGAGGTAGAAACCGGGGAAGTAGTTGAAACACCAAGCAATGAAGAAGCCACTGCTGATACGGATGAGGAGCAAGAAGGGGAACCGGAAGAATCGTCTGACCAAATCGAGAAATCAAAGGAGCTTCCGCAAGAAATACCAACACAAGAATTAAAAAGTGATGATTTAGAAGTAAAAGAAGAGCCTGTCGATTCAGCAATTGGTAGTGAAAAAGTTCAGGTTGAACAGACAGAAATTGAATCCACACCTATAGAACTGAAAACAGAATCGGAATCGATAGAAGTTTCAGAGCTGGAATCTGAAAACATAGTTCCTGCTGAACCTGAGCAACCGGAAGAAACCGTTCAAGAGAAGTACGACAAAGGTCTAGAGAAGACTCGAAAATCATTTGGTGAACGAATGAATGAGTTGTTTGCTCGTTTCCGTCGAGTGGATGAGGATTTCTTCGAAGATTTGGAAGAAACCTTGATCGGTGCCGATGTTGGTTTCGATACTGCTATCAAACTAACAGATTCATTACGGCAAGAGGTCAAGCTGAAAAATGCTAAGAAACCGGCTCAAGTTCAAAATGTCATCATTGAGAAATTGGTCGACATTTATGAAGCGGAAGGCATCAACGAGAATAATGCAATTAATCTGCAAAACGATGGATTGAGTGTGATTTTGTTCGTGGGTGTGAATGGGACTGGGAAAACTACCAGTATCGGAAAATTAGCGAACCAATACAAAAACGAAGGCAAGAAAGTCTTACTGGCTGCAGCGGATACGTTCCGTGCAGGTGCGATCGATCAATTAGTTGTTTGGGGACAGCGTTCAGGTGTTGAAGTTGTTCGCGGCAATGCCGGTGGTGATCCAGCAGCTGTAGTATTTGATGCCGTTGATAAAGCTAAGAAGGAAAATTATGATGTTCTGCTGATTGATACTGCAGGACGATTACAGAATAAAGTCAATTTAATGAACGAGCTGGAGAAAATCAAACGCGTCATTCAACGAGAATTTCCAACAGCTCCTCATGAAGTGTTATTGGTCGTAGATGCGACGACAGGACAAAATGCGCTAGTTCAAGCACGACAATTTAAAGAAACAACAGACGTTACTGGTTTGGTCTTAACGAAATTGGATGGAACAGCTAAGGGTGGTATTGTTTTGGCAATTCGCAATGAGTTGCATTTGCCTGTTAAATTAGTTGGTCTAGGAGAAGGCTTAAATGATCTGGAAGCTTTTAACCCAAATGATTTCGCAGTCGGTCTGTTTAAAGGATTATTGAAAGAAGAGTAAAAAAGAGCTGTTGAGTCCACCTCAACAGCTCTTTTTGCAATTTTTAAAGTATAGATGTTAGTTACAAATAATGATTGGCTGTTTAGCAAAATGGGCTAGTGCTTTTCTTGAAAGTAAGGTGGAACGTGTAGACTGACCTTGTTTTGTCGGGCATTCGCGTCCATTATCTTCTGGATATCATCGCAATGAAATTGGTGCTGACGATGTGGGCGCAGCATTACAAATTCTTTAGTCCCACTCTTTTGACTTAGATGAGAGGGATCGTTTGTCATCGATTGATTTTTTTCCTGCATAAGCTAGGCCTCCATTCTTTTTAATAAAAGACGTGTAGTGATTTTTTTGATTAATCTTTTTGTTATTAATATTTAATCATATTATCATATTTAATACTATCTTTTTTTAAGCATTTTCGTTCTGTTTCTGGATATTCTTCTATATAATGTAGCATGGGAGGGCTATGGACAAATGAATACAAAAAAAATGATGACACAAGAAAAGGTGAAGCCTTTTTTACTGCAAGCGCGTTATGGAATTGAAAAGGAAAGCCAAAGAGTGACTTTAGACGGAGATCTTGTACAGACCGATCATCCGACATCTGTAGGAAATCGGAGCTTTCATCCTTATATTCAAACAGATTTTTCTGAAACACAATTGGAGTTGATTACGCCAGTTACTGAGTCTGTTGACGAAGTATTGGCTTATTTAGAAGCGATTCATGATGTGGCGCAACGGAGTATGCCAAAGGATGAGATGATGTGGCCATTTTCTATGCCGCCAGCACTTCCGGAGAATGAAGGAGATATTCAGATAGCGAAATTAGAACGACACGCGGATGTTTTGTATCGTCGGTATCTAGCTCGTGAATACGGCAAGCGGAAACAAATGGTAAGTGGGATTCATTTTAATTTTGAATATGGCTTAGATTTGATTCGGCAATTGCATTTAGCATGCGAGGAAGAGGTTTCAATGGAGGACTTCAAGACTCGTTTATATATGAAAATCGCCCGCAATTTTTTACGTTATCGTTGGCTGCTGACCTATTTATTTGGAGCAAGTCCACTTAGCGAAGCACGCTATTTTGATGATGAAGATCGTCCAAAGGAGCCTGTCCGTAGTATTCGTACCAGTCATTATGGGTATGTGAATAAGCCAGATGTGCAGGTCTCTTATGAAACTTTGTCGCGATATAGTGAAGATCTCGCTGAGAATGTTGCCTTAGGTCGTTTATCGGAAGAAAAAGAATTTTATGCGCCAATCAGGATGCGTGGAGGCAAAAAAGTTGCAGATCTATTTCATACAGGAATTCGTTATGTGGAATTACGTAATATTGATTTGAATCCCTTTGACCGCGTCGGAATTGATGCAGCTGAGATTGAATTCATCCATTTGTTCATGCTCTATTTACTATGGACAGACGAAAAATTACCAGCAGATGAATGGGTAGCTGAAGGCAATCGCATTAGTGATGCGGTTTCTTTAGAGCATCCTGCAAAAACAACGGCTTATTTAACAGAAGGACAAGCGATTTTTGCTGAAATGCTGCAAATGGTGGATGAATTAGAAATAGAAGGTGCCGACCTGCTGAAGAAATATCAAGCATGGCTGGATTATCCGGAAGAAACGCTAGCTGCAAGAATATTAGCCCTGGATGAAGCAAACGGTCAAGCTGCTGTAGCAACTGAATTGGGTCGTAAGTTTTATGAACAGGCTTGGGCGTATCCGTATCAATTGGCGGGCTTTCAAGAAATGGAACTGTCAACACAGAATTTATTATTTGATGCGATTCAAAAGGGGATCGAAACAGAAGTGCTGGATCGACAAGATCAATTTGTGAAACTACAGCACGACGAACATCAGGAATTTGTCAAAAATGGCAATATGACTAGCAAAGACACATATATTGCGCCATTATTGATGGCAAATAAAACAGTCACTAAAATCGTACTAGCTCGAGCGGGTTTCCGTGTGCCAGATGGTGAAACGTTTGGTTTGATGGATGACGCGAAGAAGGCCTATCCGCGATTTGCTCAAAAAGCGTTTGTCATTAAACCAAAATCAACGAATTATGGCTTAGGCATTACGATCTTTAAGGGTGAAACGTCAATAACCGATTTCAATGCAGGTTTAGCAATGGCTTTTGCAGAAGACGATGAAATCATTATTGAAGAATTTCTGCCAGGAACGGAATACCGATTTTTTGTGATTGATCATCAAGTAAAGGCCGTTTTACTGCGAATACCAGCGAATGTAATTGGTGATGGTGAACGTTCAATCGAAGAATTAGTTGCTGAAAAGAATGACAACCCTTTACGAGGGACGAATCATCGGTCACCATTAGAGAAAATCCAATTAGGTGATTTGGAGCAGTTAATGTTGAAAGAACAAGGATTGCGAATCGACAGTATTCCTGAAAAAGGTCAACAGGTCTTCTTGAGAGAAAATTCAAATGTATCCACCGGCGGAGACTCCATTGATGTTACGGATGATATTCATGAAAGCTATAAGCAGCTGGCGGTTGATGCAGTAGAAGTACTAGGCGCCAGCATCAGCGGCATTGATTTGATCATCCCTGATAAGGACAAGCCATATGAGACACACGAGGATTATGGAATTATCGAAGCAAATTTCAATCCGATGATGCACATGCATATCTATCCCTATGCTGGGAAGAGTCGGCGTTTAACGTTGGATGTGCTGCGTTTCTTATATCCTGAAATGACAATCTAAAAAAATAAATCCACGCTGCATTGGCAACGTGGATTTATTTTGCATAATAGTTGTGAATGAATGTATCAATCGCTGACAATGAATCAGAAAATAAAACCAACTGCCGATCCTCCTTTGATAAAAAGGCTTGCTCCACCATCTGATCAAAAAATGCCTGCAACAGCTGATAGTAGTTTTTTACATCAAAGAAAATACAGGGATTATTATTCTGTCCAACTCGTGCCCACGAAAAGGCTTCACTGATTTCTTCGAGAGTTCCCACACCGCCTGGTAATGCCAGACAAACATCGCTATGCTGCATCAAGGCCTTTTTGCGTTCATCCAAGTCGTTAACAGTAATCATTTCTGTTAGTCCAGTGTGTATACGTTCGGTATCTTGTAAAAATTTTGGCATGATGCCAATCACTTTTCTATTCCCAGCCAAGACCATATCAGCTACTGCGCCCATTAAGCCTAGTCTACTGCCACCATAGATGAGCTCGTGATTATTTTCGACGATCCATTGTCCTAATTCCTTTGCGGCCGCTAGGTAGGCAGGATCTGCTCCAAGGTGAGCACCGCAGTATACAGCGATGCGCATATGATCGCCTCCTATTGGATTTAAGAATCCGTTTATTCGGGTGAAATTAGAGCTCTTCCAGCTCGATTGTTTGTTTTGTCTCTTCGACCGTCAGGCCAGTCTTTTCTTCCCACCAAGTTTTCATTTCTTTTTCGTAATTATCGGGGAAGCGATTGACGGTATCAATCAGGGGTTCGCCTTGGATCTTCGCGTGGGGAAAGTTCATAGCTAGATTGAATTTCAATTCTTTCAGCAGGCTGTAGTATTGGAACATCATATAATACATCTCTTCATCATCACCGCTAGCCAATACTAGCGCCGCGCGATCAAGCATGAAACCTAAACTTCGCATCATAAATAAGAAGCCTGGTAGTTCTTCTCTTTCGATATCATCAACTTCCTTTAAAATATCAATGTGCAGATCAAGCGCTTGCAATAAATCAGTTTGCAAATTGTGATAAGTAACCATTTAGATCCCCTCCTTTTTGTCTTCCAGAAAAAATAAATCTGTTTAATAAAACTTGTAAATAAACAGTTTGAATAATTTCTCTTATTTAAGTATAGCACAGACATAAAATTTCCAAATCAACATTTCAGCTTTTGACTCGCATTATTGTGGTGAGTTGTGTAAAGTAGACCAAGAAGGAGGATGTGAGATGGGAAAATTAGCGGTGATCACAGATTTACATGCCGATATCAATCACCTTGGCGAGTCAGAGTTGACCAAGCTTTTTGAGTTGTTGCAGGAATATGGAGCAACCCGCTTACACTTTGCTGGTGATACGGCTAATAAGATCGACCAGACACTAGCGATCAATCATTTTTTTCGCTCACGTGGGCTGCCAACAACCTTTAATTTAGGAAATCATGAGATGGGAAATGTTAAAGGAGAGCAGATGATTGAGCATTATCCTGACAGCCATTTTCTGAATCTACGCTATGTACCGTTGAATCAGCAAACCGTATTATTAGGCTTTAATGGCTGGTACGATTATGGCTTTTCTGAGCTTAGTGATCCGCAGCAAATTCGTTCGATCAAGAATATTTATTGGTTTGATCGAATTATTGAACGCTTTTCTGATGATCAGACGGTGGATAAAGCTATCTTAAGTCAATTGCACACTGTCTTAGATGATTTGGAGCAAAAAAAATATCAAATTATCTTAGCAACGCATTTTGTGCCGAAGGAAGAATTTATCGTGCACCTCAACGGAAAATATCAGATTTGGAATAAATTGAACGCTTTTTTAGGTTCTCAGGGTTTAGGAGAATTATTGGATCAATATTCCAATATTCAGCAGGTCGTGTTTGGACATACTCATCGGCGCTTTACTGATCAAAAGATTCAAGGAACGACCTATAGCTGTCGGCCATTAGGATATTATTATGAATGGGGAATCACACGGGATTTCGTTTTGGACAATCAATTAGCAGAAGTCTTTATTCCAATGAAAATGCGGAGCCTATTGAATAAGTATCAAGCGGAATTTGCCGCTTATAAAGAGGCCCACTTAATCGAAGAATTTCGAAAAGCAGTGACGTTGATTGCTTATTGATTTTGTATTAATGGGAAGGGATTTTTTATGGAAACAATGAAACGTTTTTTTAGACAGTTTACTCAGACGACACCATTCGTATTAGCCAATACGATGATTGTTATACCGTATTTACTTTTTATGCATCTTATCAATTATCAATCTTCCGTTACGGTATTGCCGTTTGTTTTATTTTATACTTTTCGAGTAACTGGGATTTTTTTGATACGAGGATTGTATCGCTCGATTGATCAATATACGTTATTGATGGTGTCACTCTTAATAGGTGGAATTGGTTCATTTCTAACATTAATTGGAGCATTACATTTTACTTTCTATTTATTTGGCAGTATCTTTTTAGGACTAAGCGCAGCATGGTTGCCCCCAGCAAATACGAGCGTAACTTATCTTGAAAAGTCTAAAGGCTTTCAAACGATGAGTAGTCACCGCTATTTGGCAGCACTGATCGTTTTAGTTCCTTTATTTTTTGGAACGACGCTCTCCTTAACGCTTCAAGCGGTGATTGTACCGAGTATCGTTACGTTTTATTTTGTTTGTGCATATCATACTGTAAAGCACTATCCGCATTATGAAATGGATTTTAAGGAGTTAACAAAACAGTTTTTTTCTATTTCAGAACTAATTTGGTTCCTATTGTTTTTTGCGGCACTCTTTTTACTTCGTAGCGGTCGTTTGCTATTTAATGAGTCCATGCTGGATTATGCGATTATCTTATTCGCTGGTATTTTTATGTTAGCTATTGTTGTGGTGAATCAAGTAAAAGATCGTTGGAAACTACCACTTTGGCAAAATATGTTAACATTTCTTAATGGTATGCTGGGCAATTTTATTTTTCTTTTTGGAGCCTTTTATGTTGCTGTCTATAAAGGCCCCGCCGCACAAGGAACGTATTTGTTTTTACCATATTTGTTAGGTGTAATCAGTTCGCTAGTTTTGGCTGGCAGCGTACGTCGCTATTTCAAAAATGATTTGTTTGTTCAACTTGTGGGTTTAGCCGCAGGGTTAGTATTGTTGAGTATTCGCTTCATGTTTCCAATCGCGATTTTTGTCTTAACCTTCTTTCAAAAGGGCACGAGTGCATGGTTAAATCGTTTGTATTATCAAACAGAAACAATCGAACCACAGCAACGTCTTACCGCGAAGTTCTCAACGTCAAATAAGGGCAGTATCACTCACCAGTTTATCTTGATGTTTTTGTTATTGATCACGCTGCAATTAAAAAAACTACCAATCAAAGATATCTTTTTACTGCGCAGCTTGCACACACCGGAGATCCTTGCAACAATGGATATAGTGAAATTTGCTTCGATCATTCTTTTATTGATTGGTCTTTGCTGGATTGGAAGGGTTGGAAAACATGCGTTTGATCATTGATGGCGACGGTTCGCCAGTGAAAGATACGACGATCGCCGTTGCAAAAAAATTTGGATTACCAGTAGTAATCGTAACGAGTATCGATCATTACTCGAAAAAAGAATACCCCGATTTCGTGGAGTTCATCTATGTTGATCGAGGGGCGGATTCTGCTGATTTTAAAATCGTTTCGGTCATTCAGCCGGAAGATATTTTGATTACCCAAGATTACGGGTTGGCTTCTTTGACGTTGGCAAAAGCAGCCCATGTTTTACATCAGACAGGGTTGGAATATACGCAGATGAATATTGACGCTTTACTGACGCACCGTTTTATTGGTAGTAAAATGCGTCAGGCAAAACAGCGTACAAAAGGACCAAAACCTTTTACAAATGAGGATCGCGAGCATTTTAGAAGCGTTCTAGAAAGCTTGGTTCAACAGTCTTTGATGTAATCTAAATGATAAGCATTGTAATAATTGTAAAATTTCTTTTTGGGGATTTTGATTTTTGTGCTAAAATGTTAGGGATCAGAAAGTAATGGAGGATACTCAGGTGAAAATAATTTTACTTTATGGTGGAAAGAGTCCAGAACACGATGTTGCGATTTTATCGGCTTTTTCAGTTATTTCTGCGGTTTATTTTGATTATTATCAAGTACAGCTTATTTATATTGATAAAACAGGCCAGTGGGTCAAAGGCCCCTTGTTGACAGAAGCGCCAGAAACAGATGAAACGTTGCGTTTGACGTGGGATCCGACTGGAAATGAAGTTGAAGGGTTCAGCGGCAAAGTAATCGCTCCTGGCGATATCAAAGAAGATAATGCGATTGTTTTTCCAGTCTTGCACGGACCTAATGGTGAAGATGGCACGATTCAAGGGTTCTTAGAGACATTGGATATGCCTTACGTTGGTGCGGGTGTAATGACGAGTGCTTGTGCAATGGACAAAATTATGACGAAATACATTTTGCAGGCAGCTGGCATCCCGCAGGTTCCTTACGTTCCAGTCCTAAAAAACCAATGGAAAGAAAATCCTAAACAAATTTTTGATAAATGTGAGGGAACGTTACTGTATCCAATGTTTGTCAAACCGGCGAATATGGGCTCTAGCGTAGGAATTTCACGTGCTGAAAATCGCGAAGAACTGCAAAACGCATTGCAAGAAGCTTATCGCTATGATTCAAGAGCTTTAGTTGAGCAAGGCATCGATGCTCGTGAGATTGAAGTTGCGGTATTAGGCAATGACGATGTGCGGACGACATTACCTGGTGAGGTCGTAAAGGAAGAAGCATTCTATGATTACAATGCTAAATACATCAATAATACGATTCAAATGGCAATTCCAGCGGATGTGCCGGAAGATGTGATGCAAAAAGCTCGCGATTTTGCAAAATCAGCCTATACAATGTTAGGTGGATCAGGATTAAGTCGCTGCGACTTTTTCTTGACAAATAAAAATGAATTATTCTTGAATGAGCTGAATACGATGCCCGGATTTACTGAGTTCAGTATGTATCCATTGTTATGGGAAAATATGGGCTTGAAGTATAGCGATCTGATTGAAGAATTGATTCAATTAGGAAATAAGCGCTACGAACAACAGGCGCGTTTTGAATAATCAAGTAGCTGTTTAGTCACAAACAGGACTTGAGACATGATTCGAATGAATGATGTCTCAAGTTCCTTTTAGCGTCCGGCTTATCGCATCTGTTCAGTACTCAAAAATGAACGGGTTTGCGGAGCCTTTGCAAAAGTCAGAAACAAAAATTTGGGAGGAACACCATGAATTTTACAACGACAATCATCAGCAAGGCCGTTCAAGGTAAAGTATTGGCGGAAAATGAGGTGACCGTTACTGGTGTCGAATTCGATTCACGAAAAATTGAAGCCGGCGATTTATTTGTTCCGCTACAGGGAACGAATGATGGCCATGAGTTTGTAGCAAAAGCAATTGAAAATGGAGCGACAGCAACATTATGGAGCCGGGATCCAGCTACAGCACCTGAAGATATCGCAGTGATTTTAGTGAAAGATACCTTGTTGGCTTTTCAAGCATTAGCAAGCTATTATTTACTGGAAGAAAATCCAGATGTGATCGCGATTACAGGTTCGAATGGTAAAACCACGACAAAAGATATGACTGAATCAGTCCTTAGCCAAAAGTTTCGGACATATAAAACACAAGGGAATTACAACAATGATATTGGTTTGCCGTACACGATCTTACATATGCCAGAAGGTACTGAAAAGCTGATTTTGGAAATGGGCATGGATCATGCAGGGGAAATTAACGTGTTATCTGAACTGGCTGAACCAGATGTTGCGGCAATTACAATTATTGGTGAAGCCCATATCGAAAACTTAGGTTCACGTGAAAAAATCGCAGATGCAAAAATGGAGATTATGACAGGCTTAGCCTCGGATGGTCTGCTGGTGATTCCGGCGAACGAACCGTTACTGGAAGACCGGATAACTTCATTGTCTCAAACGGTTCAAACAGTCGGCATTCAAGCAGGAGAGCTGTCTGCTACGATCCTGAACGAGAGTAAAGGTGCGACGGTTTTCTCTGTCGATGACAATGGCTATCAAATCCCATTACCAGGAAGCTACAATGTACAAAATGCATTGATCGCCATGGCGATCGGTCGCTGGTTTGGGTTAAATAATGACGAGATTTTCCAAGGCTTGGCGTATGTCCAAGTGACGCAAAATCGTACGCAATGGTTGAAAGCAAGTAATGGTGCAGACATTTTAAGTGATGTTTATAATGCCAATCCAACAGCTATGGGTTTGGTATTGGATACTTTTGCGAAATTACCAACAAACGGTCGTCGTTTAGCCGTTTTAGCGGATATGTTGGAGTTAGGTGACGATTCCTTCTCATTACATACGAGCATGGTAGAACATATAAATGATCAGGATTTTCATGAAATCTTTTTATATGGAGATGAAATGAAGGGTCTAAAGGTAGCGTTAGCTGATCGTTATCCAACATTAGCGGTACATTACTTTGGCAAAGAGGATAAACAGCAAATGTTAGAAGACATCAAAAACAGTTTGCAAGCTGATGACAGTATTGTTTTGAAAGGCAGTAATGGGATGGGCTTGTCCGAAGTCGTTGAAGCATTGCAGAAGTAATGAAAACTTGCAGAAAACGAAATGATGTGCTAAAATTAGCCATTGCCGAGAAATTGAAGTAATGATTGAACGAGTCATCTAATAAATTAAAGATTCGCTAGCGGAAGATTCGCTGGCTTACCAATTATTTTGAGAAGCGGTTGGGGCATTTTTCAGTTGAATGATGTCTCAGCCCCTTTTTGTGAGAGATGATCCTTCCGCCTGACTTCGCGGAGCGGTTTTTCGGTAGTATCGCCAAGGACGGCAACTAAAGGGACAGTTGCAGACCAAACGCAGATACCAAACCATACGCTCTAAATGATAAGGTCAACAGACATTAGGAGGATATCATTTGAAATTCAAAGAACTAAAATTAGCACCAGAACTATTAGTCGCAATCGAGCGCTCAGGTTTTGAAGAAGCAACGCCAATCCAAGAGCAAACAATTCCATTAGCTTTAGAAGGAAAAGATGTAATCGGACAAGCACAAACAGGTACAGGTAAAACGGCTGCTTTTGGCTTGCCGATGCTGAACAAGATCGACACAACGAAAAATGTATTACAAGGACTTGTCATCGCACCAACACGTGAGCTTGCGATCCAAACACAAGAAGAACTGTTTCGCTTAGGCCGCGATAAAAAAATTCGCGTACAAGCTGTTTATGGCGGAGCAGATATTGGTCGTCAAATCCGCGGTTTGAAGGACCGTCCGCATATCGTTGTAGGAACCCCAGGCCGGATGTTGGATCATATTAATCGCCACACCTTGAAACTAGAAACTGTGGAAACATTAGTCTTGGATGAAGCGGACGAAATGTTGAACATGGGCTTCTTAGAAGATATCGAAAAAATTATCAGTAAAGTCCCTGCAGAACGCCAAACATTGTTGTTTTCAGCAACAATGCCTGATGCAATTAAAAAAATCGGCGTGAAGTTTATGAAAACTCCAGAGCACGTGAAGATTAAAGCTAAAGAAATGACGGCTGATTTGATTGATCAGTATTACGTTCGAGCAAAAGATTACGAAAAATTTGATGTTATGACACGTTTGTTTGATGTTCAAACACCAGATTTAGCCATCGTTTTTGGTCGGACAAAACGTCGTGTTGACGAATTGGCTCGTGGTTTAGAAGCTCGCGGCTATAAAGCTGAAGGTATCCACGGTGATTTATCACAACAAAAACGGATGAGCGTTTTGCGTTCATTCAAACGTGGTGATTTGGATATTTTAGTAGCGACAGACGTTGCTGCTCGCGGCTTGGATATCTCAGGTGTTACCCATGTGTACAACTATGATATTCCGCAAGATCCAGAAAGCTACGTTCACCGTATCGGCCGTACAGGTCGTGCTGGTAAAGGTGGGATGTCTGTAACGTTTGTTACACCAAACGAAATGGGCTACTTGCATGTGATCGAAAACTTAACGAAAAAACGCATGAACCCAATGCGTCCACCAACCGAAAAAGAAGCCTTTAAAGGTCAACTAGGCGCTGCAATGGAACAAATTCAAAATCAAATGGAGGAAAATTCCGACAGCCTAGAAAAATACAACGAATCAGCAAAAGAATTATTAGCTGCTTATTCACCAGAAGAACTGGCTGCTTTATTATTGAAGACGACAGCCAAAGATCCTGCTGATGCGGTTCCTGTAAAAATTACGCCTGAACGTCCATTACCTTCAAATAAAAAAGGCGGTTTCAATCGTGGCGGCAAACGCGGCGGTGGAAATAACCGTGGCGGCGGACGTGGAAAAGACAACTACCGTAAAGACCGCGGTGGTGATCGTGATCGTAACAAAAATAAAAATTACGGCGGTAATAAATCACGTAGCAACAATAAAAATACGAACCGCAGCAATGATAAAAAACGCGGATTCGTTATTCGCACTAACTCAAACGATTAGTTTTTCAGAACTATCAAAGCCATCGATCTTTTTGATTGATGGTTTTTTTCTTGTTATGAAGGACTTTTCATGGATTATTAAAAAAAAATCGTAGCATTTAAAGAAGTCTTTGGTAAAATAAAGATGTTACTTGAAAGGGTTGAGAGCATGATTAAAGGAATCGGGATCGATGCGACTGAGCTTGAACGGGTCGCAAAAATCATTGAACGCCGGCCGCATTTTGTGGAACGGATATTAACTCCAGCGGAACAGACCCTTTTTGCTAGCCATTCTCCACATCGTCAGGTAGAATTTCTAGCAGGACGGTATGCATGCAAAGAAGCTTTTTCTAAAGCTTGGGGGACAGGCATTGGGAAAGTCAGTTTTCAAGATTTAGAAATATTACGCGATGATAATGGTGCACCCGCCTTTACAAAATCACCTCATCAGGGAAAGGTGTTTGTCAGCTTGACCCATACGGAGGAACTAGCAATCGCACAAGTATTGCTGGAGGAATAGAAAGAAGGACACTAAGTTTATGGTTGTAACGTATCATCGACCAACGAGAGCTATTATACATAGAAACGCATTGAGAGAGAATATTAAAAATGAAATTGATCGATTACCTAAAGGGGTAGAATTATTCGCAGTCGTGAAGGCAGATGGCTACGGACATGGAGCGGTGGCTACCGCTCAACAAGCTTTATCAGTTGGCGCAACCGGATTTTGTGTGGCAACTCTAGATGAAGCGATGGAATTACGAGAAGCGGGAATCACTGAACCCATCTTAGTATTGAGCGTTGTATTTCCAAGTTATTTATCATTGGTGATTGATTATGATTTATCAATTACTGTAGCAACAAAGGAATGGTTAATTGAAGCACAAGAGGTACTAAGAGATTTAGAGGAGGCAACAACTCCAATAAAAATTCATATCAAAGCAGATACAGGTATGAGCCGGCTGGGTTTTTTAACACCCGAAGAAGTCAAAGAGGCAGCTGCAATTATTGAAGCCTCTCCTAATATGGTCTGGGAAGGTTTGTTTACTCATTTTGCGACAGCAGATGAAAAGGATACAAGTTATTGGCACAAGCAAGCGGATCGCTTTAAACACGTGATCGAAGCACTAGATCATCTTCCTCGTTATGTGCATTCAAGCAACAGCGCAACTGCCCTTTGGCATAATCAAGAGATGCCGGGAAATATGATTCGTTACGGTGTTGGGATGTATGGATTGAATCCTTCGGGTCATGAATTACCTGAATCTTATCCATTGAAACCAGCAATGGAATTAGTATCTGAATTGATTCAGGTGAAGGAATTGGCTGCTGGTGAGGGTGTCGGCTATGGAAAAACCTATGACACACCTGCGAAAGAATGGATTGGCACCGTTCCAATCGGGTATGCAGATGGTTGGCTACGGAAAATGCAGGGTTTTTCATTGTTAGTAGAGGGCCAGTTTTGTGAGATTGTCGGCCGCGTTTGTATGGATCAATTAATGATCCGACTGCCGCGTGATTTTAAGGTTGGAACTAAAGTCACATTGATCGGTGAAAATAATGGGCAAGAGATTACGATGCAGGATGTAGCCGACCACTTAGGGACAATCCATTATGAAGTTTGTTGTATGCTTTCGGAACGCGTACCAAGAATATATCAAGAGTAAATATATAAAAAAATTCTGAAGCTCAGGAGGAAAATTATGGTTAAGCGTGGTGATATCTATTTCGCAGATTTATCGCCAGTTATTGGTTCTGAACAAGGAGGCATTCGGCCGGTGTTGGTAATCCAAAATAATTTGGGCAACCATTTCAGTCCAACGATCATCATTGCAGCGATCACGGCGAAAATGGCGAAGCCTAAATTACCAACACATATTGGAATAAAATCGAATGGAACCGGAATTGAAAGAGATTCGGTAATCCTATTAGAGCAGATTCGGACGATCGACAAATCTCGTTTAAAGGAAAAGGTTTGTCATTTGGATCGTTGTCTGATGGCAGAAGTTGACGCAGCTTTGCGTATTAGTATCGGCATTGAAACGATGGCTGCGGTCACAACGAATCTTACATAAAATCAACTTTTTGTTGGTTAGCCAAGATGCGGTTTGTTGCTATTTTTTATCTGTCTGATCATACTGCATTTTTTCGAATTTTTTAATTATAATGATAAAATTTGGGTTTGGATTCTTAATACTGTAATTTATCTTAGTTTATCGAGGGATACAACGATTCGTTGTGTCTCTTTTTTTGCGGTTCAACGATTTATCTATCAATGATTTGTAGTAAACCGGAAGTTTCTCATTGTATACTGAGGATAAAGAAAGAAGAGACGAGGGAGTAGGATGGTTGAAATCGGAGAACAGCTTAGGTATTTTCGCCAAAAGAAAAAAATGAGTCAGAAACAACTTGCTGAGCTTTTACACGTCACACCGCAAACCATTTCTAAGTGGGAATTAAATAAGAGTGCCCCGGATTATGACCAGCTGATTGTTCTTAGCAAAATTTATCGAAAAAGTATTGATGCGCTTTTAGGGCAGGCGAAGCCTAGTTTTTTAGATTATTTAGCTGATTCACAGAATGTTAGAGATAAAATCGCCTTTTATGGAATGCGTGTCACTGAAGGGAGGGAAAATCATGGAGAGGATTCGCAAAATCAATAAACTGCTTTTGATTACCTATAATTTAGGTGGTATCTGCTTGATGATGATTGGTGCAATGGTCGGGGTGCCCGGTCCTCCAGGTTATGTTCCGATGGGGATAAAGGTCGCTACTGGAATTGTTTTTGGAACCATGATTATCGCGCACATTGTTCGCTTTCTTCTAGAAAGAGGATTGAAAAAAACAGGCTGACATGAATCAGCCTGTTTTTCTTATGCTTGTGCAAAGACGATGAGATTGACTGTGTCAGTGATACAGGTTTGTAAAGTAATGCGTTCACCACCGCCTGCTGATGTGATTTGATCCCAGTTGTCTTGTCCAGAATGGATATCTCTGCCGCTGTCATCGACTTGAATGATACCATTCACTATATATGTCGTGGCGTTACCTAAGCTATCTGTAACTATAATTGGACTTCCCGCACTAAGTGAAAAAATTGAGGAAAAGACGCCTGGATTATGACCAATAAAATGAGTATTTTGGTTATCTGTGCCAGATTGTATCGGATTACCGCCCCAAGTCGCTGCAACGGAACCGCTGTTGATGATTCCTTGACCATTACCTTGACCAGCATTTTGATAAGGGATAGAAGTTCCTAAAAGTGCAATTTGATTTGGCTGCTGTACGGATTTTTGTTGAGGAGGAGCTTCATTTGTTGGTTTTGCCGCTTCAGGCGTGACTTGTAATGTTTCTTGTGCAATTTCGACGGGTTCTTGTTGAATGGGCTCTTGAGACTTTTCTTCTGATCGTGATGGTTCGATTGGGGCGCTTGTTACTGAAGATTGAGTGGCTGAGCTTTTGGCTGTTTCTTGTGTCGTTTCTTTTGAAGAGGAGGCAGGTGTTTGATTTGGTTGAGCTTCTTTTTCAACCTGCGGCTTTTGAACGCTTTTTTCTTCTTCAATGATAATCAGAACAGTTCTTTTGTCGTAATCTTGTTTGTTTTTTGCAGATAAGGTTAAAGCGTAGCGACCAGGTTTGCTTGTGTTAATATTCGTGTAATTTAGTTTAACAGGATGATGGTCATCACCAACCGCTTTGTAGTACTGGTTGGGATTGAATGAGTCATTCGCATTGATCGTAACTTTGTCTTCGCCATAAATCCTTACTTGACGCTCATGTGTCACTTTCCTTGATTGAGACTGAGCATCGGAAATAGTAGAAAAAATGATCAGACTGGCTAGAAAGAAAAGACATACAATAACATCTGAAAAAATGAATCGTTTTCTCATTGATGAATTCATGGAAAACACCCCTTTTCCTGATTTGCTTAAATGATAAAGCATGGCTTGATAATAAGAAATAAAAATAACATAATATTTAGACCTGATTGTTATTTGTGGATTTTAGTTAAATAAATATCAATATTTTTCCGTTTTCAAAAGGTTATTTTATGATATAATGACCAAAGAATGTTATAATCCAAAAACTTAAAAATGCATATTCGATTTGAAGAATAGTGACAATTGACTGAGGAGGGTACTTTTGTGCGGAGATTACTTAAAAATACAACACAACGACGTTTAGCCATTATCGGTGTATTAAGAGATTTGATTGGCTGGCAGAATCCGGAAATGATTGCTGATTTGTTGGAATGTTCGGTAAAAACGATTTTGTCCGATGTAGACGCGATCAATAATCTTTGGGGTGAGCACGTTGGGATAGAGTATTCCCGAACAAATGGATTAAGATTAAACGATGCCCTTCACAATAAAACACGTCAGCTAGCTAGAAATTTGATGAATGAATCTGAGGCATTTATATTTTTAGAACGGCTCTTTTTTCAGCCAAATGAGGATATGGACTACTGGATCAATGCCCTTTATATCAGTGAGGCAACCTTCTATCGTATGATTAAGCAACTTGATAGAGTTTTAAATGAAAGAGGATTAGTCCTTGAACGTAGACCGTTTCGGATTACTGCAAAAAATGAACGCTGGGTACGCGTCTTTTATGTACAATTATTTTTAGAAAAATATGGCGTCAATGAATGGCCCTTTGAGCTGGAGCGTAGTAAAATGATTCATTTCATTAAAACTGCCAATCAATCTTTTGATATTGCTTACAATGATCGTGAAATTCTGGAAAGCAGTTATTTACTGGCAATTATTGTCGTACGAACTTCGCAAGGATTTCAGCTGACAAGAGGTGAGAAGTATGATTTGAAACCAGCATTGATTCATCAAATTTTGACCTTACGTCCAGAGGCGGATCGAATCGTTCAAAATACCAATTATACAGTGACAGATCACTGGTATTATGATGTGGCGAATAGTCTATTTTGCCCTTGCTTTATCACACGCTTTGATCCGAACTGTCAGATCACGTTGAATTATTTAGAGAATTTTTTAGGTGAATTGGAGCAGGTATACGATTTGCCGCTATCAGATAAAGGTCGGAAAAACCTTTTGCAAAAATTACTACAGATCCAAACTACCTATCAAGTATGGCCGTATCCAAAATCAATCTTGTTTGATTCGGCGGCGTACTTTTCACGAAATGCAAAGGTGCAGTATCCGCATTTTACAAAGTATGTCCATCAACTATTGCTACGAATAGAACGAAAGACGGGGGAACCTTGGTTCAGTCAATTTTATTTTTCGGTGGTACAAGTATTGTTTAAGGAATGGGAAGGACTTGCTCATTCACTGGATGAACATGCCGCTAAGGTGAAAATTTTTGTTGTGAGTGATTCGGGGGTAAGCCACGCGAAAATGATTGCTGAACTGATTCAAAGTCGTTTTTATTATCGGGTAGTGATTGAAACTCATGAGGGCTCAGCATTGGATTTTGAACATGATGAAAGCTTCATGGAGTATGATTTGGTTATTGCGAATTATCCGATCAAAAATTATTCCTATAGTAATTTAAAGATTGTAGATGATTTTTTGACTGAAAGTGATCTGACTTCGATTGGTTCTTATGTAAAAGAAATACGTTAGAAGGCTCTAGTTGGGTCTTCTTTTTTGTACCTAAAGAAATGCGATTGCTTTACTAAAGGTAATGGATTGCCCAGAAAAAATTGTGGATCAGGCTCAGAAAGAGGCACGCTATTTCGATGAGCAGCGGACTTGGCCAATCGTTGGTAGTGATGAGGTGTAGATAGTTTCGTTTTGAGGAAAGAATCATCCTAAGCTCGGGATGGTTCTTTTTTATGAAAAGTAGATGAATTTATTAGAACTTTTGAACAAAAATCTCTATACTAGAATAAGCAATTATTAATGAAAGGACGTGAATGCATGTTAAAAAAATTACTGGCAAATGTCGGTGAATATAAGAAGCAAAGCCTGCAGACACCTTTATTTACGATGGGGGAAGTCTTGATGGATGTGATCATGCCCTTGATTATGGCAGGTCTGATTGATAACGGAATAGAAAAAAGTGATACAAATGCGATTTTGCGTTATGGAGGCTTGCTCTTTTTATGTGCCTTGTTTGCATTAGCGATGGGGACGTTAGGTGGTCGGACAGCTGCGATCGCTTCAGCGGGATTTGCGAAGAATTTACGCCATAATTTATTTGAGCGAATCCAAGGTTTTTCTTTTTCTAACATTGATCGTTTTTCGAGTTCGAGTTTAATTACTCGTTTGACGACGGATACAACAAATGTTCAGAACGCGTATCAAATGGTGATTCGAATATTAGTTCGTTCGCCGCTGATCTTGATTTTTTCTTTAGTAATGACGTTTCATATTAATCGGGAGCTATCAATGATTTATTTAGTGATTGTGCCGATCATGATTATTGGTTTAGGCCTGATCATTCGTTTTGCTCATCCGTTGTTTGAAAAAGTTTTTCGGACATATGATCGTTTGAATAACGTTGTTCATGAAAATCTGCAAGGGATTCGAGTGGTTAAGTCCTATGTTCGTGAGGAATACGAAGAAGAAAAGTTCAGTCGTGTTTCACAAATGGTATTTGATAATTTTACTAAGGCGCAACGAATCGTGGCCTTTAATATGCCGCTTTTACAAGTAGCAGTGTATACATGTATGTTACTGCTTTCGTGGTTGGGTGCCGAATTGATTGTGAATAAAGGGAATCTGTCTACTGGTGAATTAGTCAGCATGTTCAATTACACGATGCAGATTTTGATGAGCTTAATGATGATGTCTATGACCTTTGTCCAATTAATGATCGCTCGTACCTCTGCCGAACGTATCACTGAAGTCTTGAATGAAGAAAGTGACCTGAAGAATGGGGAAAATCCACTGATGGAAATTCCAGATGGTTCAGTAGAATTCAAGAATGTTTGCTTCAGCTACAAGGATGACATGGATAAACTCGTTTTAGAAAACATTGATTTAAGGATCGCTTCTGGTGAAGTAATCGGGATTGTCGGTGGAACTGGTAGTTCCAAGTCCAGTCTAGTGCAGCTGATTCCACGATTATATGATGTGACCCATGGGCAGATCAAAGTTGGCGGTCATGATGTGCGGAGCTATGACTTGGAAACTTTACGGGATCAGGTGGGGATGGTTCTGCAAAACAATGTGTTGTTCAGTGGAACAATCACTGATAATTTGCGCTGGGGTAACGCTAATGCGACGGAAGAGGAAGTCATTCACGCAGCAAAGATCGCTCAAGCCGATTCCTTTATCCAAGAGTTTCCTAATAAATATGACACGATGATTTCTGAAGGCGGAAATAATGTTTCTGGTGGACAAAAGCAACGTTTGACCATTGCTCGTGCATTGTTGAAGAAGCCGAAGATTTTGATCTTGGATGATTCTACCAGCGCGGTAGATACAAAAACAGATCGTGCAATTCGTGAAGGCCTAGCAAAGGAAATTCCTGGAACGACCACCTTCATCATTTCCCAACGGGTCAGCTCAATTCAGGATGCCGATCGAATTATTGTCTTAGATGACGGAAAAATCAATGGAATCGGGACCCATGATGAATTGCTGGCGAACAATGTCATCTATCAAGAAGTCTTTGATTCTCAACAGAAAGGATTTGGGGAACATGATGAATAGAGGAACCGCAGCCAAATCCAGACCCACCAAAACCATCAAGCGCTTGCTGAAGATCATGGCAAAAGAACATAAAGCTCAATTAATCATTGTCTTTTTTATGATTCTGATCAGCGCCTTTGCCAATGTACGAGGTTCGCTGTTCTTACAGGTCGTGATCGATGATTATATCACTCCGCTGATTGGTCAAAGCAATCCGAATTTTACAGGATTGTTAAAGGCAATCATGACTATGGCCTTAATCTATGTAATCGGGATTGCTGGTACCTTGTCTTACAACTTGATCATGGTAAAAGTATCTGAAGGTACCCAGAAAAAAATTCGCGATCAGATGTTTACTCATTTAGAAACATTGCCGTTACGTTATTTTGATTCAAATGCCGATGGTGATATCATGAGTCATTTTACCAATGACACAGATACTTTGCGGCAAATGATTTCACAGAGTATTCCTAACCTGATGATGGCTTTAGTTACTTTTGTTTCTGTGTTTATCGCCATGTTTTCATTAAGTGTTCCCTTGACCTGCTTTGTGATTGTCTCAGTCTCTTTGATGTTTGTGATGCTGCGTTTTATCACCAATCGCAGTGGCCGTTATTTTGGTGAGCAGCAGCGTTCACTTGGTAAGGTCAACGGCTATATCGAAGAGATGATGCACGGCCAAAAAGTCGTGAAGGTTTTCAACCATGAAGAGACAGCGATAAAGGAATTTGATGTAATCAATGATCAATTACAGGAAAGTGCCACGAAGGCCAATGCGACTGCGAATACCTTGATGCCGATTATGATGAATCTTTTGAACATCCAATATGTGCTTGTAGCAATTATTGGCGGTTTATTCGCAGTTTACGGTGTTTCAGCATTGACTGTCGGGATGATTGCTTCCTTCTTGCAACTGAGTCGTTCACTCAACGGCCCGATTAGTCAAATTTCTCAACAAATTAATTTTGTAATTATGGCTCTGGCAGGGGCTGACCGAATCTTCCAATTATTAGATGAAGAATCAGAAGTCGATGATGGCTATGTGACACTGGTAAACGTAAAGGAAGTTCAGGGTGAATTGATCGAGACGAAAGAACGGACTGGAATCTGGGCTTGGAAACATCCTCATGAGGATGGAACGACTTCTTATGTTCGTTTAACCGGCGATGTCCGTTTTGAGGATGTTAATTTTGGCTATAATGACGATCAGCTTGTACTGCATGATATCAATCTATATGCAGAGCCGGGACAAAAAGTCGCTTTTGTGGGTGCGACGGGTGCTGGTAAGACAACCATTACGAATCTGATCAATCGTTTCTATGATATTCAAGAAGGTAAGATTCGTTATGATGGTGTCAACGTTAAAAAAATCAAAAAGAATTCTTTGCGTTCTTCTTTGGGAATCGTTTTGCAGGATACCCACTTGTTTACTGGAACAGTCAAAGAAAATATTCGTTACGGTAATTTAAGTGCGACAGATGAAGAAGTTTATCAAGCGGCAAAATTATCAAATGCGGATACTTTCATCCAACATTTACCAGAGAAATACGACACGGTGATTACTGGTGACGGTGAGGGTCTATCGCAAGGGCAGCGGCAATTGCTGGCCATCGCTCGAGCGGCGATCGCTGATCCACCGGTGATGATTATGGATGAGGCGACGTCTAGTATTGATACTCGGACAGAAAGCATTGTTCAGTCAGGGATGGATCGCTTGATGGAAGGTCGGACGGTGTTTGTAATCGCTCATCGATTATCCACGATTCAAAACTCTGATGTCATTATGGTAATGGATCATGGCCGGATCATTGAGCGTGGAGATCATGAAAGTCTATTAGCTGAAGGCGGCATGTATTATCAATTGTATACCGGGAAAGTCGAATTAGATTAATCCTACAGACGTGTCTTGCATAAAGCGAGATACGTCTTTTTTATTGGGGGCCTCTTTGTCCCTAGAAAAGAAATACTTGAAATGATTTAGTTGGAACAATTGAAAGATAATCGTTACAATGAACTAAAGATTTCGAGAAAGGAAGTGCTGCTATGTCCATGACGGTTTTGCGATTGGATGTATCCGATTTATCGGAGGTCAAGGAATTGATTAAAAAAGTATTCATGAGGTTTGAGGCTCCAGAGTATTCTGATGAAGGTGTGGCACATTTTATGACGTACTTGGACGAGGAGCTGGAAAAGGAAATCGTAATCGAACAGCTACAGCTTTGGGGTACAAAGATCGATCAGCAGCTTGTCGGGGTTCTAGCGATTCGTTCGGGTAAGCATGTGGCGTTGCTCTTTGTTGACGAAGCCTATCATTGTCAAGGAATCGCCAAGAAAATGTATCAAGCGATGCTGACAGAACTTTCGCCGAAACAATTGACCGTAAATTCTTCCCCTTATGCAGTGCCAGCTTATAAGCGGTTAGGCTTTCAACTTAACGGTGAGGAGGAGACGGTCTCAGGGATTCGTTTTCAACCAATGATTTTTATTAGAGAGGATGTATAGAGATGAAACGTTTTGCAATGAAGGATTATGGAAAAGCAAAAGAGGTATTGATCGAAATCGAGGCACAATCGCGTCCGATGGATGAAACGCATGTTCGAGTGGAATTAGCGGCTTTCGCAATTAACCCATATGATGTGGCGCTGAGACAAGGAGCTATGCGTGATTTTCGGACGTTGAAGTTTCCTTACGTTTTAGGAAATGATGGTGCGGGGGTTGTAACTGAGGTTGGCGGTGAAGTCAGTCATATTAAAGTTGGCGATGAAGTAATCGTTCATGCAGTCGGAGGCACCTATGGTGAAGAAGTGGTTGTGCCTGGGGGAAAGGTCGTGAAAAAGCCAAATTCTATGTCCTGGGAAGTTGCGGCAGGCGCTGTAACTCCTTGGTTGACTGCTTATAACTTAGTGACTCATTTATTGGGTGACAAAATTGGTGAGACGGTGATGGTGCAGGGGGCTTCTGGTGCTGTGGGGTCATTGCTGGTTCAATTTTTAAAGGAGCAGGGAAAGACGGTCCTCACTTCTGCCTCTAAACGAAATGAAGCGATGGTCCGCAGTTTAGGTGCTGACGATTTCGCTGCCTATGATGATACGGATGCCGGAGAAGTTTTTGCAGATCGGGCCGATACGGTGATCGATGCAACAAAAGGCGGACGAGCAGGTGAAGCAGGCATGAAAATCATGAAAACCGGCGGTAATTTCGTGGCATTGAATGAGCTGCCTAGTGAACAAAAGAAAATTGGGAATTATTTAGCTTTTGGACCATCTAAAGAGTATTCTGACCACGAGGCATTAACAGTATTCACAGAGCTGTCTGATAAAATCCAGTTGAAAATTATAGAAGTGCTGCCGTTTGCCTTAGCAAGTGTTGTTTCTGCTCATGAAAAGCTGGAGGGGCATCCATCAGCTGGCAAAATTATTATAAAAAAGGTGGATTAGTATGGATCAGCAGAAGTGGTTATTAGTAAAAGCAAATTTCGATGGAACAGAGGATTTAGCAGATGGGTATTACCGTTTGAGAGAAGTTGATGGTGGCTATCAATTGGCATATTTGGTGGCTGGACCTTGTGGTGATAAAAATCCGCATCCCGAGATTACATTGCGGCAAGAAGGAAATCAGGTTCGACCAATTCGATTGCGAGATACAGAGACGTCCCCAATTTTGAACCTATCAGAAAAAGAAGATGCCACTACGATCTAGGAACTGACAGATCAGCTTTTAAATCGCTTTATCAGGATCAAGAAACTTAGTATTTAAGCATTTCTTTAGCAATTCCTAGTTGAAAAGGGATACAATTATGACAAATTGTAAGGAATGTCAAAAAAGGTGATTTCAGAGACTAACTAGAATTGAAATTAGCCGAAATTCCATGCTACATTAGTTCAGCGAGAAAAAATAGTAGGTGAAATCAATGAAAGTTATTCAATCTCTTAAACACACATGGAGTCTGTTCATATTAGATTGGCGTCGTATTTTCAAAAATCCGATCGCCATTTTTCTGATGGCTGCATTAGTCGTCATCCCATCTCTTTACGCTTGGTTTAATATCAAAGCTTTGTGGGATCCTTATTCTAACACTGGGGAATTGCCGATTGCGGTCTACAGTGCCGATACCGGAGCAAAATTCCAAGACAAGGACGTCGAAATCGGGGACGAGGTTATCAAGAACCTGCACGAGAATAAACAGCTCGGCTGGCGTTTCGTTGACTCGAAGAAACAAGTTGTCGAGGGTGTTAAGTCAGGTAAATACTACGCAGGAATCTACTTACCAAAAGAATTTTCAAAGGATTTATTGAGTTTCACTTCTGGAGATATTCAAAAACCGAAAATCGAATATTATTTGAACCAGAAAATCAATGCGATCGCGCCCAAAATCACTGATAAAGGTGCCGGTTCAATACAAACAGAGATCAGCCAAGAATTCATTAAGACAGCTAGTTCAACCTTGCTGAAGGTTTTTAACGAGATCGGCTACGACATTGATGCGAACCTCGTTAGTATTAACAAGGTCAAAAATTTAATTTTGACGACCAACGACAATTTAGGCGAGATTGACAAGTACACGCAAGAAGTTGTCGAAGTGCAAGGTAAACTGCCGGAGCTGAAAGAAAAATTAGCGAAGGCGAACGAAATCGAAACCTATGTACCGCAAGTCGATGAGCTAGGACAGAAATTGATCGTCTTGAATCAAAAAATGCCTGAAATCAAACGACAAGCCAGTGTCATCTTAACGTTGCAACAGAAAATTCCAGAAATCCAACAAGCTGGAAATCAGTTGGCACAAGTTGATAATGATTTTGCTGAAATTGAAAAAACCATGAATGATGGGATTAACGAAGCAAAACAAGGCTTGAATATCATTCATCAAGTTCAAACGATTTTACCGGATATTCAAAAGTTGGGGAATCAAGCAGATGACTTTGCTACAACGACCAAAAATGGTGCAGAACAATTGAAATCAGCTGTACCAAGTATTTCCAGCAGTGTGCAAGTGACGTTGCAGGCGATTGGACAGGTGGCTACAACTACTCAAGCAATTACAAGTGATTTATCTGCCCTGTTAGATAAAGAAGAGTTAACGCCAGATGAAAAGGCTCATATTGCTTCGATCATTAACGACTTCCAAAATAATTTATCAGAGCAGCAAACAGCTATCGACAAACTTAACCAGTTCTTAGCTGATTTGAAGAAGACTGCTGATGATAATGGTAATACTGAAGTCAGTCAAAATTTGGCAACCATTATGAGTCGATTAGATAATCTAAAAAATGCTATTGGTGATATAAGCACTCGTTTTGGACATCTAAATGATATAGTTCAAAACGGTACTACAGATCAAGCAAAAGACTATTTAAACGAGATCAATAGTGCTGCTGTAAACGTAGCGAATGTGGTAAACAGCATCAACGCTGAACAAATCGGTCAAACAGTCAGCACGATCCTTGATAAGCTAATCAATACAATTACTACAGCGCAAGGTGTCTTGAATCAAGCTCAGCAAATTGATTTTGCGTCATTATTGAATTCGACGGAAGGCACCGTCAGCAATGCGATTGCCTTTTTAGAAAAATATCAAAAGCAAATGCCGGCGATTGGTCAAGAAGTTCATGATGCGAACGTTCTATTGAACGGTCATATGAATGATATTGTCAATGGAATAAATACAGGTGCAGACCTCTACAACAATGAACTCCCTATAGTAGAACAAAAATTAGGTTTGGCCGCAAACTTTATGCAAAATGACTGGCCTGGTGTGAAAAAAGATTTGACTAGCAGCTTGAAGCTGGCAAATGATAAAATGCCAGAGGTTGAACGGGCGTTGAATCTTGCAACGGATCTGATCAAAAATGATTATCCAACCTTGCGAGCAGGGATTCAAAAAGCAGCAAATGCTATCCAACAAGGCGATCAGACGATTGACTTCGGTCAGGTCTTGAAATTATTGAAGCTGGATGCCCAAAAGGAAAGTGACTTCTTCACGACTCCGGTAGATTTACAGACGAATACAATGTACCCAATCGCCAATAACGGTTCAGCTAGTACACCATTCTACACGGCTTTGTGTTTGTGGGTCGGTGCGGTACTATTCTCTAGTGTTACTACCACTGAGTTTTTCTTAGACAAAAAAGATCGCGGCAAATACACGAAACGTGAACAATTTGGTGCTCGGATGTTAACTTATTTAGTTGTAAGTGTCGGACAGGCCCTGATTGTTACATTAGGAAATATGTTTTTGTTAGGCGTTTATGTGAAGAATCCAGTGTATAGTGTCCTCTTTGCTGTTTTAGTTGCTCTAGCCTTCATGATGATTGTGTACGTGTTGGTTGCGCTCTTTGGAACAGTCGGGAAAGGAATTGCGATTATTATTCTCGTGCTCTCCATTTCCGGCGGGGGCGGAAACTATCCGATCCAAGTATCCGGGAAGTTCTTTCAAGCGGTCAATCCATGGCTGCCATTCACCCATGCTGTCAATTTATTGCGTGAGAGTGCTGGCGGAATCTATTGGCCAAATGCGTCAGGCGATATCATAATCATGATTGTTTTGTTTGTGGTATTCGGTACATTAGGTACGTGGGCATATCCACTCTTGCAGCCACATTTGACGAAGTTGACAAAAGTGGCTCATGAAAGTAAAATATTCCACTAAAAAACAACAGGTAAGACAACAGCGTATTGCTGTTGTTTTACCTGTTTTCGTGTTTTACTAAATGTATGAAAAGTCATTGAAAAAAACATTGACTTTTAGATTAAGGACGAGTAATATTTCGCTTGTTTGCTTTTTTTTAGAAGACTTTTATTGATAGAAATAATAATTTGCGGCGTAAAAACAAACATATTTTTCTGTAAAGTAAATGAGTACATTATTTGGAACAAGGAGTGAGTCTAATGGATTATCTTAAACGCTTGCTGGTTGGTCGACCATTGAAGTCGTCTGAAAATGATGATCAAAACTTATCACGTTTCGCAGCTTTAGCGATGCTTTCATCAGATGCGTTATCTTCTGTTGCGTATGGGACAGAACAGATCGTCGTCGTTTTGGTAACCTTGTCAGCAGCAGCGATTTGGTATTCATTACCAATTGCATTTGTAGTATTAATTTTATTGGCTTCATTGATTTTATCTTATCGTCAAATTATTCATGCTTATCCTCATGGTGGAGGCGCTTATGTCGTTAGTAGTGAGAATTTGGGGAAGAATGCCGGCTTGATTGCTGGGGGCTCGCTTCTGGTGGATTATATGTTAACTGTTGCTGTATCTGTTTCAGCTGGTGCTGAAGCTATCGCCTCTGCGATTCCTGCTTTGTATCATCATCGCGTCCTGATTTCTGTCATTATTGTTTTATTATTGATGCTGATGAATTTGCGTGGTTTACGTGAGAGTGCGGGGTTACTGATGGTACCCGTCTACAGCTTTATTGCGGTGATAACGGTGTTGATCCTAGTGGGATTAGTAAAAATTGTTTCCGGAGCAGCACCGCTTCATTCCACCGCTCAAGTCGGAGCAATTGTTCCAGGAATCTCGGTGGCGTTATTGCTACGAGCTTTCTCTTCAGGTTCCTCTTCATTAACTGGTGTGGAAGCGATTAGTAATGCGGTGCCATTCTTTAAAAAACCGCGTGCCAAAAATGCAGCAGGGACATTGGCCATGATGGGCTTGATCCTAGGCTTCTTCTTTACTGGCATCACATTTTTGAACTATTGGTTTGGCATTGTTCCTACTGCTGAAGTGACAGTCTTATCCCAAGTGGGTGAAGCTGTTTTTGGCAAGGGGATCATGTATTATGTATTGCAATTTGTTACAGCCCTAATTTTAGCTGTGGCAGCCAATACGGGTTTCTCAGCATTTCCTGTTTTGGCCTACAATTTAGCGAAGGATAAATTTCTCCCGCATCGCTACCAAGATCGCGGGGATCGCCTAGGCTACTCAAACGGAATCATTACGTTAGCATTAGGGTCAATCATCTTGTTATTAATTTTTCAAGGTTCAACGGAGCGCTTAATTCCCTTGTATTCAGTCGGAGTATTCATTCCGTTTACCTTATCGCAAACTGGGATGGTTCTGAAATGGCGCAAAGAAGGCCAACATTGGTTTAGAAAATCGATTGCGAATATGATTGGTGCTTTGATTTCCTTTGCGATCGTCTTGATTTTATTTGTTTATCGTTTGCCGGATATTTGGCCTTTCTTCATTATTATGCCAATCCTGATCTATGCCTTCTATAAAGTACATGAGCATTATAAAAATGTGGCGGAACAATTACGTTTGGTTGATGATGTGGAATTACATGAGTATGCAGGCAATACAGTGATCGTACTTGTAGGGAATGTGACGCAGGTCAATATTGGTGCGATTAATTATGCTCGTTCGATTGGTGATTACGTGATTGCGATGCACGTTTCATTGGAGGAAAATGAAGAGAAAGAGCGCGAGATTCGCCATGAGTTTCGTGAGAAGTTCCCAGATGTTCGCTTCTCAGTTGTTCGCTCACCGTATCGATCAATTGTGAATCCAGTCAGTCGCTATGTTGACCGAGTAAGTAAAAATGCGAAGGAACATAATTATACGACAACTGTTTTGATTCCAGAGTTTGTTCCAAACAGAACCTGGAAACGTTCGTTGCATAATCAAACAGCGTTGCGTTTGCGTTTCCGGCTGTCCTATCGCGACGATATTATCATTAGTACGTACAACTATCATTTGAAGAAATAATTTCAAGAGTGTGCCGATATTAGGTACACTCTTGTTTATTTTAAAAAAGTTCAAAAAATAGAAAGGATAAACGTATTCATCTTTTTTTTTGAGCAAAAAGGGTTGATTTTAGTTCTTATTAGAGGTAATATCAAACAGCATTAATTACTAACACTATTAGGTATTAATGAGACGAAAGTTATTTTTTGAAAGAAGGGGGAGTATGATGACATACGCAGAAGATGCAGAACGTGAACTAGTGCAACTGATGTTTCAGAATCGCCATGGTGCGTTTAGCAGGATTGAGAAGAGCAGTAAGGGTGCTAATATCGTCATTAAAGTACTCGATCGATTAGGTGAACCTACGAATCCAAAACATTTGGCTGATACCTTAAATCTATCCACTGCTCGGATTGCTGCTGTACTGGGAAACTTGGAAAAACGCGGGCTGATAAGTCGCACAATGGATCCTAATGATCGACGACGAATCAACGTCAGTTTAACAGAGAACGGGAAAAAAGTGGCTAAGGCTGAAAAGCTGGAAATGCGGAATAAAATCATTCGAGTATTTGAGCTGATGGGAGAAGAGGACACTAAAAAATATCTTGAATTGACTGCCAAATTTGTCAAGTACTCTCAAAAATTAACCATGGAAGGGGAAAGTGATCAATAGTGAAGATTTTTAAATATCTTGGTAAATACTGGTACGCAATTATTGCTGTGTTCATGCTTTTAATCGTGCAGGCATCTAGTGATTTGAGCTTACCAAGTTTAACGTCAGATATCGTTGATATCGGTATTCAACAAGGAGGACTTGAACAGTCAACGCCAGAAAAAATTAGAAAATCAACGCTTCAAGGAATCGAGATATTTATGACCGATAAAGAGAAGCAAACAATCAAGGAAAATTATAAAGAAGCCACCCAAACGATTGATGGCAAGAAGGTTGATATTTATAAATTAGATCTTCAAGAGGGTATGACAAAAGATAAGTTAGCAGATATCTTTAATTTACCGATGATGATGATTGCTTCCACTCGTTCAAAGGATTCAAGCAATGCGAAAGAAGCAAAAGAAGTTATCAATGATTATACAGCTATCTCAAAGGATGCTGCTCAGGCACAGGCTTTGGGGCAAGAGGCGAAAACCCTTGGTGAGCAAGCTCAATCAGCTGGTAAAGAAGCTGCTGCGGCTACAGACGGTGCAACTGCCGCTGCAAAAGGTGCGGAAGCTCAGAGATTAGCTGCTGAAGCGCAAGCAAAAGGAGAAGAAGCTCAAAAACTTGGCGATTCTATCAAAGCCAAAAATGACGCGATGCCAGCAAAAGTTGAAGCTGCACGTAAAGCTACTAAGGAAAGCCTAGGCGATGTTGGTGAAGACTCATTGAAAACGGTAGGGATTCAACTGACTTTGGCGGAATACAAAGCGTTAGATGTGAATACAGGAAAAATCCAGACGGACTATATGATCAAGACTGGAGCGAAAATGCTTGGTTTGACTTTAGTATCTGCTGTTGCGGCAATCATTGTTGGTTTAATTGCTTCATTAATTGCTGCGACTGTTGGTAAAAACCTGCGTGTTGGACAATACGAGCGAACATTGGAATTTTCAAATAACGAAATGGAGAAATTCTCACCTGCTTCATTGATTACACGAAATACCAACGATATTCAACAAATTCAAATGGGTATCGTTATGATCATGCGAATCGTTTTATACGCACCGATCTTAGGTATCGGTGGTGTTTACAGAGTATACAAGACCGGCACTGGTATGGGCTGGATCGTAGGTGTGGCTGTAGCAGCTGTTTTAGTTTTAGTCCTAACCTTATTGCTGACCACAATGCCTAAATTTAAGGCCCTACAAAACTTAGTCGACCGTGTAAACTTAGTTTCTCGTGAAATTATCACTGGGTTACCAGTTATTCGTGCGTTCTCACGTGAAAAATATGAGGAAGAGCGTTTCGATGTTGCTAATACGAACTTGATGAAGACGCAAATGTTCGTTAACCGTGCGATGTCATTGATGATGCCCATTATGATGCTGTTGATGAATGGTATTTCAGTCTTGATTGTGTGGGTTGGTGGACACAATATGGACAATGGTCAATTACAAGTTGGGGATATGATGGCCTTCATTACTTATACAATGCAAATTGTTATGGCCTTCATGATGTTGTCAATGGTATCAATCATTTTACCTCGTGCCAATGTTGCAGCTGGACGTGTAGATGAAGTGTTGAACACGGAACCTACGATTAAAGATCCAGAATATCCAAAAGACGACCATGACTTCAAAGGTGAAGTGAAATTTGAAGGTGTTCAATTCCGTTATGGCGATGCTGATGCAGATGTCTTGCATCATATTAATTTCACTGCTAAACCGGGTGAAACAACTGCTTTGATCGGTTCGACAGGTTCAGGAAAGTCAACGATCGTCAATTTGATTCCGCGTCTCTTTGACGTAACTGGCGGACGTATCACGATTGACGGTATCGATATTCGTGAAATGAGCATGCATAAATTACATGAGATTATGGGATTTGTACCACAAAAAGGTGTGCTGTTCTCTGGTGACATTGCTTCAAATATCAAATTTGGTGATGCTGATATTTCAGATGAACAAATGAAACGAGCTGCTGAGATTGCACAAGCAGATGAATTTATCAACTCGAATGAAAAAGGATTTGATCGGACAATTTCCCAAGGTGGAACGAATGTTTCTGGTGGACAAAAGCAACGGTTATCAATCGCTCGGGCACTGGCTAAGAATCCGAAAATATTGATCTTTGATGATTCCTTCTCAGCTCTTGATAACAAGACGGATGTTGCTTTGCGTAAAGCATTAGCTGAGAATATCAAGGATGCAACTCAAATTATCGTAGCGCAAAAAATTTCTACGATCTTGCATGCGGACAACATTATCGTATTAGATGAAGGCCGTGTAGTAGCCCAAGGTCGTCATGAAGAATTGATGGAATCATCAGCTGTCTATCAAGAAATAGCTCAGTCACAATTAAGTAATGCTGAACTAGGCATAGAAGAAGCGGATTAAGGAGGAGCGAAAAGAATGGCAGAACAAAAACAAAATCGCCCTCGTGGTGGCGGACCTGGTCGAGGGATGAGTGCGCCAGTTGAAAAAGCGAAAGATTTCAAAGGTACGATCAAAAAATTGGTTTCGTATCTTGGCGCTTATAAAATCGCCGTTTTCTTTGTAATGATCTTTGCGGCAGCTTCAACGATCTTCAATATTTGGGGACCAAAGATCCTGTCAAAGGCGATCACAGAATTATTTAACGGTCTGATCAAGAAATATCAGGGAACTGGCGATATCAACTTTGATAAAATCGGTGGTATCCTGCTCTTCATGTTAGGTCTTTATGTAGTTGCTTCCTTATTTGGGATCATCCAAGGCTGGATCATGTCGACGATTTCGCAAAAGATTACTTATCGGATGCGGAAAGAGATTTCTGAAAAAATCAACCGCATGCCAATGAATTATTTTGAAAGTCGGACGACTGGTGAGGTTTTATCACGAATCACTAATGACGTGGATACTTTAGGACAATCATTGAACCAAAGTTTGACTCAATTAATTACTTCAACATTTACCATAATCGGAGTTATCGTGATGATGCTTTCAATCTCAGTGAAGATGACCGGTATCGCGATCTTGATCGTGCCGATCTCACTTCTATTGATCATGGTTGTCGTGAAGAATTCGCAAAAGTATTTCAAAACGCAACAAGAATATCTTGGTGTGATCAATGGTAAAGTTGAAGAAACAATCGGTGGATACACCATCGTACGCTTATTCAACGAGGAAGAAAACTCATTGAAAGAATTCAAAGAACAAAATGATATTCTCTTCAAATCAGCATGGAAATCTCAATTTCTTTCTGGTTTGATGCAGCCGATCATGAACTTTGTCGGTAACTTAGGATATGTAGGTGTGGCGATTGCCGGTGGTGTGATGGCTTATAACGGTACGATCACTGTTGGGGATATTCAAGCGTTTATTCAATATGTACGAAATCTGACACAGCCGATCGCACAACTAGCTCAAGTATCAAACATGCTGCAATCAATGGCAGCAGCGGCAGAACGGGTCTTTGAATTCTTAGCAGAAGATGAAGAAGAACAAATGGCTGAAAATCCTGTTCAAATTGATAAGGCAAAAGGAATGGTCGATTTCGATCATGTTCAATTTGGCTATACATCTGATAAAATCGTTATTCAAGATTTTACTTCGCATGTTGATCCTGGTCAGACAGTTGCGATTGTTGGTCCAACTGGTGCAGGTAAAACCACGATGGTTAAATTATTGATGCGTTTTTATGATGTCAACTCTGGTGCGATTAAGATTGATGGTCACAATATCAAAGATTTCAATCGTGCTGATTTGCGTAAGAACATTGGGATGGTCTTGCAGGATACGTGGTTGTTCAAAGGGACGATCATGGACAACTTGCGGTACGGTCGTTTAGATGCGACCGACGAAGAAGTTTACGCAGCAGCTAAAGCCGCTCACGTGGATCACTTCATCAAGACATTGCCTGGTGGCTATGACATGGAATTGAACGAAGAATCTTCCAATATCTCTCAAGGGCAAAAGCAATTGCTGACGATTGCGCGTGCGATCTTAGCTGATAAGCCAATTTTGATCTTGGATGAGGCAACATCATCTGTTGATACACGGACAGAAGGATTGATTCAAGAAGCGATGAACAATCTGATGAAGGGGCGGACGTCATTTGTTATCGCTCACCGTCTATCAACGATCAAGGATGCCGATAAGATTCTTTATATGCAAGGCGGAGATATCAAAGAACAAGGAAGCCATGAAGAACTATTGGCTCAAAACGGACTTTATGCCGCGTTGTACAACTCACAATTTGAAGAATTATCAGAATAAAGCAAAGACCAATCATCCATTTATTTCGGATGATTGGTCTTTTTTATTAAAAAATCGTCTACTAGTAGCGACTTTTGTCTGTGATCATCTTTGTTTGTTTATCATAAGTGATTGTGACAGAGCCGTTGGCATATTCGCCGTCTTTAGTTTGATCCCATGTGGCTGTCGATCTTGGAGGCATACCATATTTTTCTCTTTCCCAGCTGGTAACTCTATCTGGTGGGCCAACTAGCTTTTCTAATTCTTCATAGCTGGCACCGCCCTTAAAGGAGTATTTTTCGTTGTCAGCATCGTAATGCTCTGTCGCGACCTTTATACTATCGTAAATCTCTGATGTCCACTCTCCAGGAAACGCCTCCTTTGGTTTGGAGGTTCCTGGTTGTGTATCGATCGGTTCATAGGAAACGGTATTAGAAAACATAAAAATGACAGAACCAATGATGAGTAAAATAGCGAAACTCAGTGCCAGCACCTTATTTTTAGGAGATTTCTTCGGGAGTGCAGTTTGTTGCCGCACTTTTTGTGACAAATCCTTTTTTTGTGGTTTTAAATAAATCGTTCCACAATAATCACATTTCCAACCTTGTTCAACTTTATGGAAATGTGTGCTACCGCAATTCATACATTCTTTACTTTTCATGATAGAGTCCATCCGATCCGTAATTTTCAGGGAAGTCATCCGGATATTTACCTAATCCAGCGCGAGAATATTGCTCTGGTAGACGGTTAAAGTAAATGTAACGCACGATTGGGGTAACATATCCTACCTGGTCATTTTTAAAATAAACGTTGGGTTTTCCCTGTTTTTCATAAACAAATAGTTTGGTGAATCCACCAAAAGTATTATCCGTGTTTATGGCGATGAAGGCACGAACCTCTCGCCAAGTCAATTCTCCTTGCTGCCACTGCTTTCTAAGCATCTTTGCTTCATAATTGATGGGATTATTTTGTTCATCAAACTTAAGAGCAAGCTTTTTTTGAATTTGCTCGGAATCTGTAACAATCTCATCTGGCTGCCCCCAAATCCGTAAAATATCTGAGCTGGAGTATTGATCGAAATCTGGTCCGTAAGCAGCTAGAAATCCAGCTTCTCGATAATAGGTCGTTATGGCGAAGTCGCTATTAGGATTTTCGATGATCATCTCTTCGTTTGAAGATGTTCTTAGACGATTTTTTTCAAGAGTATCATGTTGCTTTTGTGCGGCTGATACTCGTTCTTTAAACTCTTCCGTCTCGTCGCCGCCGTATTCTTCCGCTGATACAAGTGCTAAATCAATCTCCTCTTGGTTCAATGAAAGCTCGGCGATTCTCACATTTCGCTCAGGATTATTCAATTGGCTAGGTGAATAGGTTGTCGAATCTGTCGAGCTTTTAGCGTTGGTGACAGGCTTAAATGTAGTCAGCTTCGATCCGCTCTTTGAAGGAGTTGCTTTCAATGAAAAGGGATTAAAAATACTGCTAATAAAAAGAATACCCACAATAAGAAACAAGGTGATGCTTATAATGAAAGCCAGCTTTTTCCGCGGCTGTCTTTTTTCTAGAGGTGGTGCATCAAGCTCGTAGACTGCGTGACAATAGCTACATTCATAACCAGATTCTATTTTTTCGAACTGATTTCCACCGCAATATTTACAGACCAAGCCCTTCATTTTCACCACTCCTCTCATTTTATCCAAAGCCCCTCAGACAGATAACTTTGTTTTCGATGTTACCAGAACACTAACTGTTCATAAATGATACCACGGGATAGGTAACGCGAAAAGAGACGATGCAAAGATTTTTGGTATAGCTAGAGATTTGGTTAGAGAAATATTTCTGTAAAATGAACTTTTGCTCTTTGTTGACTAATCAACAAGAAGATGATATTTTAACTATAGAAAATATTTTCTATTAAATGAACATAATTTCGAAAAGGAGTAGCGCGTATGATGGATACAGAAAAGGTACAGCTGGTAGAATATGGCAAAAAATTGATTTCGACTGGATTGACTGCAGGGACTGGCGGAAACATCAGCATGTATGACCCTGAAAGCCAGCTGATGGCAATCACGCCTAGTGGCATTGATTATTTCGAGATGACAGTAGAGGATATTGTTGTGCTGGATCTTGAAGGGAAGGTTGTTGAAGGAGCAAGGAAGCCTTCAAGTGAATGGCAGATGCATTTGATTAATTATCAACGGCGAGGTGATGAGATTCGTGCGGTCGTACATGCACATTCGACATTTAGTTCGATTCTTGCGACTTGCCGCAAGCCTCTTCCAGCGACTAATTATATGATAGCGATTGCAGGAGGCGGTGATGTTCGCTGCTCTAAATATGCGACGTTTGGGACGGAGAAGTTGGCAGAATACGCCTTTGAAGCAATGGAGAATCGTTATGCTTGTTTTTTAGCGAATCATGGACTGCTGACATGCGGTCCGAATTTGCACGATGCTTTTTCGGTAGCAAGTGAGATCGAACGTTTAGCGGGTTTACATGTGGGTGCTTCTTTATTTGGAGATCCAGTAATATTGGACGATGCAGACATGGCCGAAGTACACGAGCGTTTTCCTAGTTATGGACAATAAGAGAAGTGTAGCGAGGAGATGAAGCGATGAGTAAAGTAATTGTTGTCGGAGATACATTTATTTCTGTAGACACATGGAGACAAGCGGTTGAAATGATGAATCTGCCCGAGCCTGTAGAGGTGGTTTCTTTAGAATGGTATCCGGAAGATTCTCCGAAAGAATTTCAGCGAAAGTTAAAATTGATTGAACAAAACGGTTCTGAATCGCTAGCGATTCCTGAAGGGATTCTGGAAGAAATAAGTGATGCCGATTATTTCTTCGTTCACGTGGCTCCAGTTTCTCGTAAGTTGTTGAAAAATGCGCAGAATCTGAAACTGATTGGAACTTGTCGTGGTGGGGTAGAGCATCTTGACATTGGGTTAGCGCGGGAAATGGGAATTCCAGTTATTCATGTCATTCGGAACGCCGAACCGGTTGCAGACTATACCATCGGTATGATTTATTCAGTGACCAGAAATATTGCGCTTTCTCATGCGGCGGTGATGCAGGGAGCGTGGCCGAAAAATTTTCCGAATGATGCCTATCGAACGACGCTTGCTAGTCAAACAGTTGGTTTAGTTGGACTGGGGCATATTGGGAAAATGGTGGCCCAACGACTTGTCAATCTTGGAGTAAAAGTGATCGCCTACGATCCCTTTGTTGATCAAGAAGCCGTACGGTCATCTGGAATTGATCTAACCTTTGTTTCTTTAGAGACATTATTTAAGCATTCAGATATTGTTTCTCTGCATATGCGGGTAACACCTGAAACAGAAAATTTGATCGACGGGAAATTGTTGTCTCTTATGCAGCCTAGTGCGTATTTAATCAATACTGCTCGTCCTGGTATTCTGGTTAAAGCGGATTTTATTGAGGTTTTGAAGAAGAGAAAAATTGCTGGAGCTGCTATTGATGTTGTGTGGGAGGAGCCAATAGCGGCGGATGATCCTTTACTCGGACTGGATAACTTGGTCATTACTTCGCATATCGCAGGGGATACTGTGGATGCGATTCCTAAATCACCGCTTTTGTTAGCGAAAACGGTAAAGGATTATCTTCAAACTGGAGTTAGTGAATTCATCGTTTAAAAAGAGTTCCTGAGAATTGATTTTCTCAGGAACTCTTTTGTTTTATACGCGATCGTAGTCTTCTAAACGAATTTCTTCTAGCTCATCCTCATTGAAGTCGAGGTCTTTGTCTAGGATTTTTTCAACAGCTCGGATTAATGAAGCGGCATCTAACCCGTATTTTTTCAACAAATAAGGTTTCGAAGCGCCGTGTGTCCATTCATCGTTGATTCCAACCTTGATTAATTGCTTATGCAGCTGATGCTCTAGCATTACTTCGCCGACTGCGGTACCTAAACCGCCAATGGTGACATGATTTTCCATGGTAACAACACCGTGTTTTACTTTCTTGATTGAATCAACTACTAATGGGTCAGTGAAAGGTTTGAGTGTCGTAACATGAACATGTTGGACTGAAACACCTTTTTTCTCAAGCCACTGAGTCGCCCGCATTGCTTCTTCGGTACAGATACTGCTAGAGAACAAAGCGACATCATCGCCTTCTGAGATGACACGACCCTTATTGAACTCTGTTGGTTTGTCAGGTGAGAAGAGACGCGGCATTTGGCCTCGCAGCATTCTGACATAGATTGGTCCATTGACTTCTTTACAAATATTCAATGCTGATTCAACGTCTGTCGCATCACCGCAGTCAAAAATCGTCATGTTTGGGATCGTTCGCAGGATACCGACATCTTCAATTGATTGGTGAGTAACACCGCCGGGAGTAGTGATCCCAGGTACGAAGCCTAAAAGGGAAACGGGCAGGTTCGGATAAGCAATCGACATTTCTAGTTGATCCAGCGGTCTGCGATAAAGAAAGACTGCAAATGTGTGTAAGAAGGGGCGGAAGCCTTCACGAGCTAAACCAGCGGCCCAACTTAACATGTTTTGTTCCGCAATCCCCATTGATAAATATTTTTCAGGGAAGACCTTTGGAAACTCTTTGACCTCACAGGAGGTACCTAAGTCAGCAGATAAGACTAACACATCCTCATTTTCTTGTGCGAATTTAATCATATTTTTTGAATGTACATCCGATTCGATTTTCATAGTAAAACTCCTTCCTTTTTTCTTACATTTCGTTATAGAATTTCGTATATTTATCGAATTCTTCGCCTTCTTTTAAACGAACGAAATGCAGGATCGGTCTTCTTTCGTTTAAATACGGAATCCCTTGCGTTGGATCGGTATAGCAAAGAATCACTAACGGCTTGTTCTTTTCTCCCTGTTTGGCAGCTTCTTCAATCGCTTCAATATCATGTCCATTAACCGAAATAGCCTTGGCGCCAAATGCAGTGAAGCGATCCTCTAGAGGTTCAATATTCATTACTTTTTTTGTTTCGCCTTCGACTTGTTGTCCGTTGATATCCACGATTAAAACCAAATTGTCCAATTGATAGAAGACCGCCGCTTGAATTGCTTCCCACAATTGTCCTTCTTCCATTTCGCCATCAGACATCATAACGAAGACACGGCCTTCTTCATCACGTAATTTCCGGGCATGAGCTGTCCCGCCTGCAACGCTGATTGCTTGGTCTAGTGTTCCGGCAGCGTTTTCAAAACCGGGTGTGTGATTTGCACCAATCATTTCCATTGAATAGCCGTCACGATTGAACATTTCTAATGCGGCTTCATCTAAACGATCTGCTTCTATCAATGCTGCATATACAGGTGCTGCATAATGTGCCGGTGAGATAAAGAATCGATCATAAGGTGCTTTTAATGATCCGTGATATTCAGCCCCTTGAATGTAATCCATATTGTCCTTCGACGGTGTACCTGGAAATTTTCCAGGTAAACGAGGTGCTTTGCTTTCGCTTAAGTTCAATACACGTAAGTAAAGAGTCGCGAAAAGCTCTGCTGATGAACAAGCTTGTGAGAGGTAGCAGCCGTTTCTTTCAAGTGTCAATTTTAGAACATGTTTGCGAATGTTTTTTGCCGCTTTTTCTACATCAGCGACCGTATAATGATTTGCCATGATAAAACTCCTTTTTCGTATTAATGTATTTAATTCCTTTATTTTTGTCCGTAATTATTTTGGTAGAAGTCATATACTTCGGCAGTATAGGAATCTTCTAATGGTTTGAGTGAGGTGTTTAAAGTTCTGGCGTAATAGACGCTTTGAGCCGTTTCTTCTAGGATAACCGCATTTTTTAGTGAATTTATCGCAGACTTTCCAACAGTAAAGACACCATGGTTTTTCAGTAGAATTGCGGGACAATTGGTTTCTTGGTAACAACGAACAATCTCGGCTCCAATGGCTTTCTCGCCGACAGCAGCGATTTCTGACAACGGAATCTCTTTGCCAAAAACGGCAGCAGAAGTAGTTGTATATATAGGTAGTGATTCTCCGGCAATCGAAAAAGCTGTCGCATAAGGAGAATGTGTATGTGTAATACCTAATACTTCAGGACAATGGTTGTAGACATATAAATGAGATTCTGTATCGACAGAAGGAGTCAGATCACCTTCAATGACATTGCCCTTCAAATCTACGACAATCATGCTCTCTGGTGTTAAATCGTCAAAATGAATGCCGCTGGGTTTGATGACCACATATTCTGTTTCGGGATCTTTTGCGCTGACGTTTCCGCTCGTCCATAAAACCAACCCATTTTTAGGAAGCGCTTTATTATCCTTGCATACCGTTTCTTTTAATTGTTCCAGCATAGTATAACCTCCAATGTTGTTTTTTTACATTATTTCATTATAAAGAACAAAAGTCAATAAGGTTTTTTGGATCGTTTTTATTAATCTGCGTATATTTACATGGTTTATTAGCTGTAATCGTTTTCAAGAAAAGTGTTGACAATGATAAAATGTCATGCGATACTTTTCATAAGTTCTATTAAGTGAAAAAAAGTTCATAAAGGGAGGAATTATTGTGGAGTTGTTACAAAATATCTTAAGTTCATTTGGAGCGGCGGTTGTTGTACCAGTAATGCTATTCATTGTGGCATTATTTTTGAAGGTAAAACCTAAAAAAGCTTTTCAGTCTGCTTTGAATGCTGGGATCGGATTGACAGGGTTCAATTTGATCGTGAATTCATTTGTACCAATTGTTACTCCGGTCATCAACAACATGGTCGAGCAAACGGGTGTAAAGCTGCCGGTATTTGACACAGGCTGGCAGGCGACTTCGGTCATTGCGTATTCGACGCAAGTCGGAGTAGTTTTCTTAGTAGTAGGTTTGGTTCTGCAAGTGGCATTATTCTTATTAAGATGGACCGATGTATTTATGCCAAGTGATATGTGGAATAACTATTCTTTCATGGTTTGGGGCTCGATGATTTATTTGATCACCAGTAACATGGCGTTGGCAATGGCTTGCATGATCGTACAGAATTTATACGTCATGCTACTAGGTGAGGTAATTGCGAAACGTTGGGCGAATTACTATAATTTACCAGGAACAACCTTGACTGCACCGCACCATGTTACTTCAGTGCCGTATGCAATCATCATGAATTGGATTTTAGACAAATTAGGTGCTGGTAAAATTAATTGGGACCCTGCAACGCTGAAAAAGAAATTAGGCTTCTTAGGAGAACCGATTACTTTAGGATTATTTCTTGGTCTGCTGATCGGAATCATGGGGAACTTGAACAATTTAACGAGCTTAGATGGTTGGGGCAGTGTTTTCACAATGGGATTAGCAGTATCAGCGGTTATGGCAATCTTCCCACGCGTTGCGAGTATTTTTGCTTCGGCATTTACTAGTTTGACAAATGCCAGTAAGAAAACGGCAAAAGGCAGCGGTAAGAATCGTGAATGGATGCTCTCTGTTAACGACGCAGTTGGTTATGGTGAGCCTGCGACCTTGATGACGGGACTGATTCTAATTCCGATCATGGTATTATTGGCGATGATCTTGCCAGGAAACGAAACTTTGCCGTTAGTTGATTTAATCGCATTGCCTTACATGGTAGAAATGATTATTTGTGTATCAAAGGGAAATATTTTCAAAGGCGTGATCTCGGGCATTATTTGGTTTACAATCGGTTTGTATGTATGTACGTTAACAGCTCCATATTTTACTGAAGTTGCTGCACAAGTTGGTGTAAATATTCCAGAAGGAGCCATGATGATCACCAGCTTCGGAATTTTATATAATCCTGTAATGGCCTTGATCTTCTTAGCATTTTTATCAGGAAACTTTTTGTGGATGGGAATTGTTATTGTAATTTACTTCGCAATGTATATCTTATTCAAGAAAAACAAGCAAGCAGTTTGGAGCTTCTTGGAAGGCGAAAATTCAGATACGCCAAAAGAAAAGGTGGTTGCATGAAGGCGTTAGTTAAAACAGAACCTGGTTATAACAAAATGGAATTATTAGAGATTGAGAAACCTGTGCCTAAAGATCGGGAAGTCTTAGTCAAAGTCATTTACACGGGGATTTGCGGAACAGATATCCATGGGTTTAAAGGTGAGTATGATCGTTTAAAAACGCCACTAGTTTTAGGACACGAATTTTCTGGTGTAGTAGAAGCGATTGGAAAAAATGTCACGAAAGTTCAAAAAGGGTCATTCGTTACTAGTGAAACAACCTTTGATACCTGTGGAGAATGTGAATCTTGTCAAAATAAAGAATATAATCTTTGCTTGAATCGCAAAGGCATAGGCAGCCAAGTGAACGGCAGCTTTGCCGAGTATGTACTGACTCGTGAGGAAAGTATTCATGTGTTGGATGAAAAAATCAGTTTGTTGGCAGCTTCGATTACTGAACCGATTGCTTGCGGAGTTCATGCCAGCTTGGAAAAGGCTCGAGTTAAAAAGGATGAAGTAGCAGTCATTGTCGGTCCTGGTCCAATTGGGTTATGCTTAAGTCAAGTGTTGAAAAGTGTGGAGGCTAAAGTAATCGTTGTAGGGATTACCCAAGATGCCGAGCGGTTGAAGACAGCTAAAGAATTGGGTGCTGATCGAGTGATTGATTCGCTGACAGAAGATGCAACAGCGATTATCAAAGAGTTCACCAACGATAAGGGTGCGGATTATTGTTTTGAGTGTTCTGGAGCGGCACCGGCGATAAAAGCGATTTTTGATTATTTGAAGCAAAAGGGCACCTTAGTACAAATGGGCGTTTTTGGCAAAAATTTAAATGAATTGGATATGAATTCGATTGTACAGCGTGAGATGAATATTATCGGCTCGCGTTCGCAAAAGCCTTCCACTTGGCATTTGACTTTAGATCTGATGAAACAGGGAAAAATCGACGCGGAACGCTTGATCACAAAAATTTACCCATTGGAGCAATGGGAAGAAGCAATTAAACAAGTGATGGCTGGCAATGAAATCAAAGTTGTTCTGCAGCCGAATAAACAATAAAAGGAGGGTTTGCGATGGAAGAAAAGAATCTTGTTGAAAAAAATTGTATTTTACTTGATCAGGATGTTCATTCATTTAAAGAGGTCATTCAGTTGATCGGTGCTGAATTTGAAAAGGCGGAAATAGTTAAACCGTCTTATGTGGAAGCAGTCGTGGCTAGAGAAAAAGTTTTTCCAACTGGGCTAGCAGCAGATGGACACAACATCGCGATTCCTCATACAGATCCGGAGCATGTCTTGCGGCCGGGTATGGGTGTCGTCGTAACCAAAGAACCGATTGAAGTATCGATGATGGGCAGTCCTGATATTAAACTGCAAAGTAAAATATTTTTCCCGTTGGCGATGGAGCATCCGAAAAAGCAGTTGGATTTACTGCGACAATTAATGAACGTTTTTAAGACCAAAGAAGATCTTGATACAATCAGCTCTGCGACAACACCGGAAGAGGTTTTAGCAGTGACTAGCAAAATTAAATTCTAAAAAACTCCATTTTATGAAAGCGTTATACTATAATGGATAAAAGGGCTTATCAGAGTGTGAACATGAAAACTACTTAAATTGGAGGTTTTGAGATGACCGAAATCAAAATATTATCTGTATGTGGATCTGGTACGGTTAGTTCTGCCATGGTGGGGGAGCGAATCGTGGAGTTACTAGAGGAACACGGTTATGAAGTAGAAATTCAGGAAGTAAATCCAGGAATGGTCAAAGGAGCAGTTGCTAATAATGATATTGATTTAATTGCCTTTACCAGCCCAATTGATCCTGCCGATGCTGAAGGGATTCCGCAAATCAATTCTGTGGGATTACTGACTGGATTGGACGAAGAAACATTTTTAGATGCAGCATTAGCCGCCTTAAAAGAAATGGGAAAATAATATGTCAAAAGGCTGGATAAAGTGTCCAGCCTTTTTTTGAAAGGAGATTCGGATGGTATTAGTTGCTTTAGATCTTGATGGAACAGCGCTGGATTCGAATGGCAGGCTGTCACAAAGTGTTGCAGAAGCAATTCGCCAGAGAGCTAAAAGTAAAAAGTACATATTCGCCTTTTGTTCTGGACGTCCGCTTTCAGGAGTGCTGCCTCATGCTCAAGCAGTGGGAATAGCAGAGAATTATCATGTTCTCGCCAATGGTGCTCTGGTTCAAAATGGTGCTGGTGATAGACTGGTTGAGGAGCTTCTGGATTTTTCGGCGTATCAAGAACTGACAAATTATTGTTGTGAAAATGGCTTGACCTGTATTGCGGTTAATGATCGTGGAGCAATCACAGCTTTTCCTTCGATAAATCTTGGGACACTGGAATTTTGTTTTTTGACAAATAATCTGCTGAGGTTTTGTCCAATAAGCGAAAGTGAGCCGACTGAAAAATATTCCAAATTGCTTATTTGCGATAACCCCGATATAATAAAACAGAACAAAAGTCGAGTAGAACAGCGTTTTTCAAAACACTATACCTGTGTGGAAGGCTATCCGACGATGATCGAGTTTGGTAAGAAAAATGTCAGTAAAGGCAGCTCTTTAGCTAAACTGGCAGCTTATTATGGATTTTCGGACAGCGAGGTCTTTGTCGTGGGGGATAATGACAACGATCTTTCTTCTTTTGAACGCTTTTCGCAATCAATCGCGATGGGAAATGCAACGAGTGAATTAAAACAGGCAGCCAACTGGCATTGTCCGACGAATGATGAAGACGGTGTAGTCTTGGCTTTGAAAATGATTGACAACTTTATTACATAATTATAGGATGCTGATCCAGTATTTGAACTAGGAGGATAATATGGCGAATGATATTTCTACATTATTAAAAGTAGCAGAAATGTATTATTTAGATAGGATGAATCAAAACGATATTGCGAAAATAATTGGGGTATCACGTCCATCCATTTCTAGAATGCTGGAGGAAGCACGAGAGAAGCAGATCGTTAAAATCACGATCGAAGCGCCTTTTGAACGTAACAATGCGTTAATGACGAAATTAAAAGAAAAGTTCGATCTTTTGGAGGTTATTGTTGTAAAAAGCTTGGGAGATTATGAATTCAATCTCGACAATGTAGGTAAAGCTTCAGCTGATTATATCAACGGAGTTTTAGCGGATGACAAGCTTTTAGGGATTTCGTGGGGGAGAACCGTTGAAAAAATGGTTAAATACTTCCCAGATCATGAGCTGAAAAATGTCCATGTGGTCCAGCTGACTGGAAGCTTAGGTCCGAACCGAACAGTGATGGATGGGAATGAGCTAGTTTTTCGCTTGGCTCAAAAATTAGATGGTCGCCATGAATTCTTCAATGCACCAGCGTTTGTCAACTCCCGTAAGCTGCAGGAAGAACTGCTGGCTCAGCCGCAAATTGATTTGAATATTTCGCTGGGACGCAAGATTGATGTGGCTTTTAGCGGAATCGGAAATATCGAAACGACGCGGAATACGCTCGTCTCTTCAGGGATCTTAGATAATCGTGATTTGAATGATTTACTCGCTGAAGGAGCTGTGGGAACAATGATTGGTCGGGCCTTTGATGTCGAAGGAAAAGAAATTCAATACCGTAATCAGTTCCCGATTTCTAGTGGTCTAGATTCACTTCGACTATCCCCAATCAGCATTGGTGCAGTCTGCTCAAAAAAAAGAGCAACAGCAACCCTTGGTGCAATCAATGGTAAATTAATCAATGTTTTGATTTGTGATGAGGAAGTCGGTTATGAATTGTTGAATAGTTAATTTAGTTGTACTGAGTTTATAGAATAGCAAATAACCTCTTCCTTTAAAAAAGGAAGAGGTTATTTGTGTTTTGGAGAATTTGCTAAATAAAAGCTTTACAACCGATAAATGTGTCTGCTGGATTTGTTTACGATGGTAATATCACCTTTGTCATAACGATGTCGTGTTTGAGAGTATTCAAAGGGCTGATCGTTTTCCAGATACACCGTTTGTTCGATTTCTAAGACAGGGTCGTCTGGCTGACAGTGAAGGTATTCAATGTCATATTGATCAGGTTTGTCTGCTTTGATTCTACGATGCGATTGACCAAATTTTAAATGCAAGTCCTCTTGGATATACTGATAGATCGAGCTCTTTAAAATTTCTTCACTGATTCCTGGAATTAGTAAGACAGGCATCACCGTGTATTCAATCGCTAAGGGCTCGTCGTCCAGCATACGAAGTCGAATAATATCATAGATTGGATCATTTTTACCGATCTTCAGTTTTTCTTGATCCTTTTCACTGGGGAAGGTCACACCAAAGGAAATAATTTTACTGTTTAGATTTCCTAGGTGCCCCAGTTTTTTTGTCATGCCGCCATAAATACTAGCGTCATAATCATAGACCGATTCAGGTCCCTTTACATAAGAACCTGATCCTTGTCGTCCTTCGATTAATCCCTCGATTTGTAGGCTTTTCAACGCTTTTTGGATTGTTACGCGGCTTGTGGTGTAAAGCTTCGCTAATTCTGCTTGATTCGGTAATCTAGAGTTTTTTGGGTAAACACCATCGATAATCTGCTTTCTTAGGTCTACTGCGATATCTTGATAAAACGCCATTTTTCTTCTCCCTTAATGTTGAAAAGTAAGTTGATAAGCCTGAGGTTTACAAATTTTTCAGAAAAAGATACTTGAATTTACAAATTTTTATAACTGTATTAGATTGGCAATGTAATCGATTACTAAAAAGATTGATATTCCGATTTTATCATGATTTTTTATAAGTTGTAAAAAGAGTATAGCATAGTTGAAAACTAAAAAAGCAAGAATCAATTACGAGGAGGAGTATTATGGAAAACGGCTTTATGGGAAAACTTACGGAAGTTCTTGGTAACTTTGCGACGAAGGTCAATTCATTTCGTTACATCATGGTAATCAAGAATGCTTTTGCTTCCTTAATCCCAGTTATCATTACCGGAGCGTTTGGGACCTTGTTCTCAGCGATGGTATTTGACAATGAAAATGGTTTAGCGAGAATCAAGGCACTGAGCTTTTTAGCAGAATTGAAACCGATATCATCAGCTGTAAGTTATGTTACTTTGAGTTTTCTAACGATTTACGCAGTTTTTCTGATCGGTATCGAGTTGGCCAGGTTGAACAACGTGAAAGGCATTTTTCCGGGAATTGTCGCGGTGATGAGCTATCTATCAGTCAATCCTTTTGTCTATGAATATGTAAATGCTGATAATATCACTGTCATAGCTGAAAATGTTCTAGCGAAACAATATACAGATACGAAAGGATTATTCCTCGGGATGTTTGTGGCGATTGCTTCGATTGAGCTGTATTGTTGGCTAGGACGCCAAGAACGTTTGAAGTTAAAAATGCCAGATACTGTTCCCACCAATGTATCAGAAAGCTTCTCAGCTTTATTTCCAACCATATTAACGGTAGCTATCATTGCAACTGCGGGTTTTGTAATAAAAGCGGTGACGGGAATGTACGCGTATGACATTATTTACAATATTGTACAGCGACCGCTCGAAGGGATCGTTCAAGGCCTGCCAGGAATCCTACTGCTTATGTTTATCGCGCAGGTGTTCTGGGTCATCGGAATCCATGGAAACCAGATGGTAAAGCCTGTGCGTGAACCGTTACTGTTGGCTGCCATCGCTGTGAATACCGAAGCCTTTGAAGCAGGAAAAGAAATCCCTAATATTATCACAATGCCTTTTTGGGATATGTATATGAGCATGGGCGGTTCAGGGGTTACGATCGGTTTATTGATCGCAATTTTATTCGTTAGTAAACGAGACGATATGCGAGAAATCACCAAATTATCCTTGGCTCCCGGAATTTTCAATATCAATGAGCCGGTAATTTTCGGAATGCCAATCATGCTTAACCCGATTTTAGCAATCCCATTTATTGCGACCCCATTGATCACCGGGACGATCGGTTATATAGCGACATCACTTGGTTTTGCGGCAAAAGCGGTGGTGATGGTCCCTTGGCCGATGCCGCCTATCGTGAATGCTTATCTTGCGACAGCAGGTGATATTGGTGCAGTGGTTACTCAAATTATTTGTATTATCGTATCCATCTTGATCTATTTACCGTTTGTTAAAGTTTCGAACAAAGCAGCAATAAAAAATGCGTAAAACTACTATGAACTAGGAGGTAACTAATGGAAATTTCAATTCCGAAAGATTTTATAATTGGAGCAGCAGCATCAGCTTGGCAAACAGAGGGCTGGAAAGGTAAAAAAGCAGGTCAAGACTCTTTTATCGACAGCTGGTATAAAAACGAAAGATTTGTTTGGCACGAAGGATACGGTCCAGCCGTGGCGACGAATTTCATGGAAAATTATGAGAAAGATATCGCGCTGATGAAGGAGATTCATTTGACTCATTATCGAACCTCCATCAATTGGGCACGCTTTTTTACAGACTACGAAAAGTTGATCGTAGATGAGGAGTATGCCGCACACATTGATGAGATCATTGATAGGCAGATCGAAGCAGGTGTAGAGCCGATGATCTGTTTAGAGCATTACGAGGTGCCTTCATATTTGCTGGATACCTATGATGGTTGGTCTTCTAAACACGTCCTTGAACTATATGTGCAATACGCGCAGATTGCTTTTGAGCGATATGGTGATCGCGTGAAAAATTGGTTCACTTTTAATGAACCGATTGTCGTTCAAACTAGATGCTATTTGGATGCTGCGCGCTGGCCGCATGAACAAAACACAAAAAAATGGATGCTATGGAATTATCATAAGGCCTTAGCAACAGCCAGAGTCGTTGAAAGCTATCATCGGACACAAGATGACGGACGGATCGGCTGCATTTTGAATCCTGAAATGGTCTATCCTCGATCAAGTTCAGTTGAAGATGTTCAGGCAGCGAAGATGTATGATCTATTCTTTAATCGTGTGTTCTTTGATCCCATGATTAACGGCGAATATTCTGAAGAGCTGATTCAAGTATGTAAAAAACATGAGATTTATTTTGATCCGACAAACGAAGAACTTGAGGTTATCAAAAACAATCCTGTTGATTTTCTTGGAATCAATCAGTATTATCCAAAGCGCGTCCGTGCGCCAAGATATGCTTGGAATGACCAAACACCCTTCCACCCAGAAGCCTATTATGAAAGCTTTGATCTTCCTGGAAGACGAATGAATAACTCTCGCGGCTGGGAAATCTACCCAGAGATTATGTATGATATGTCGATGTATCTAAAAGATAATTATCGCCCAATTCCATGGTTGATCACAGAAAATGGAATGGGACGTGAACAAGAGGAATTATATAAAAATGAGGATGGGATTGTTCAGGATGATTATCGTATTGAATTCATCTCGCAACATCTCTACCATTTATTGCGAGGAGTTAAAGATGGCTCAACCTGTGAGGGGTATATGCTTTGGGCCTTTACTGATTGTGTTTCACCTATGAATGCTTTTAAAAATCGCTATGGGTTGGTTCGCATTGAGTTGGATAAACAACGTACGCGATCATTGAAGAAATCTGCCTATTGGTATCGTTCATTAGTGGATGATCGGAAGCTTATTGTTGAGGATGAAAAAGATTTTAAATAGAAAAATGCTCTCCAATCATTTGTATAAATAGTTGGAGAGCATTTGTTTTACGGCTTATTTACTTGTCCTTGTAGCTGGGTCGAGTTTGCGTTCGACGATACTCAAAATCCAGTCGGTCATGATTGCCATTAAAGCAGTTGGTAAAGCTCCCGCTAAAATGATGGCGGTTCCGTCTGTTGCATTGGTTCCGCGAATAATAATATCACCTAAACCACCAGCTCCAACAAAGACACCGATGGCAGTAATTCCGATCGCTACGACTAGTGCGTTTCGAATACCGGCCATAATCACCGAAACAGATAATGGAAGCTCAATCATATATAGCCGCTGCCAATTGGTCATTCCCATGCCGGTTCCAACATCCAATGCATTTTTATCGACTTGACGCATGCCAGTATAGGTGTTTTTGATGATCGGCAGCAGCGAGTACAAGAACACGGTCAAAATTACGACGTTAACTCCAAGCCCCATTCCAATCATTAAAACGGAAATCATCGCTAAAGAAGGGATGGTTTGGATAACATTGGCTAAACGAATTACCCAGTTTGCTAATTTTGTATGACGAGCAATGAAAATCCCCAGAGGAATCCCCACGATCGCCGCAAAAATCACCCCGTAAATCGAAATCAGAAAGTGGCGTATAAATTGGGCAAAAATAATACTGCCATTCGTTTGATAATATTGAATGAATTGTTGAAATGTATTTAGATTTTGCATTACGCTCACTTCCCTTCGAAATAGTTATGTTCTTTTAGAAAATCTTCTGCAACGATTTGTGGTTCCACAAGGTCATTGTCTGCTCGGTAATTAAGTCTTTGCATTTCTTCAGTAGAGATTTTTCCCGCTAAACGTTCCAACGCGTCTTTGACCTTGGGATCAGTTTTCAATAATTTATTTGAAACGATCGGTGCTGCGTCATAAGGTGGGAAGAATCGCAAGTCATCTTCTAGCATTACAAGGTCATAGCTGGCGATTCGTCCATCTGTTGAATAGCCAAGAACGATATCCATTTTTTTCGCGGACAACGCATCATAGACGAGGCTGACCTGCATAGGCAAAATGGAAGAAAACTCAAAACCGTAGGCTTGTTTAAAGCCCTCGTAGCCATCACCTTTTCGCGTGATCCAAGAAGTATCTACTCCAGCTTTTAATTCTCCTGCAACGCGCTTTAAATCACTAACCTTTCTCAGGTTGTATTTTTCTGCTGTGTCTTTTCGAACTAAGAATACATACGTATTGTCAAAACCATAAGAAGGGAGCCAGGTTTGATCAAAACGCTTCTCAAATTCATCATGGACGATAGTAAAGGCTTTTTTAGGATCCTTTTCTGCAGGTAACTGCAGGATGGAAGATAAATCCGTTCCTGTATATCGTGCGGATGAGATGGAAGCATCGTCTTTCAACATCGCTTGGTGATTGATCATATTGGTGGCTAAGTTATTGATCACTGTCGTTTTCTTGTCAGTATAATGTTCAACCATTCCAGCAGTGATACTTCCAAGTATCTGCATTTCTGAGGTGATTCCCCCAGTAACAGCGATAGTATCTTCGTCATCGTTGGAGGCTAGACCAGGAAAGGAACAGCTGCTTAGGAACAATAGAGAAAGTCCCATTAAAATGAAAATCTTTATTTTTTTCATGGATTAATCCTCCTTCCTTAGTGCTGCCGGAGTCATCCGATCTTCCAATAAACCTAGAAGCTGATCGATGATCAATGCCATTAAAATAACAGGGACAGTACCTGCGATAATCAAAGGAGGTTGAAAGTTGTTTAGTCCACTGAAAATAAGGTCGCCTAGGCCGCCTGCGCCAATATAAGAAGCGAGTGTGGCCCATGCGATTACATAGACAGCTGCTAAACGAATTCCTGCCATGATCGTAGGAATCGCTATAGGCAATTCCACTGTAAAGATCGATTGCAGGTTGGTCATTCCCATTCCTTTTGCAACGTCCCGATAATTACGATCAACATTTTTCATCCCGATAAAGGTATTTCGCAAAATCGGCAAAAGTGAATAAATAAACAGTGCGATAATCGCCGGAAATTTCCCTACACCGAAAAAAGGGATCATCAATGCTAACAAGGCAAGTGAAGGAATGGTTTGTAAAACGCTGGCGATCCCGATCACTAAATTAGAAATTTTTGGCAAACGGGTCAATACGATCCCTAAAGGAACAGCTACGAGAATTCCTAGGCCTAAAGCGATGGCTGAAATATATAAATGTTCAGCGCTTTTTGTCAGCATTTGTCCACCATATTCATTGATGAATGCTTGCATAATTACGCCTCCTCACTACTGATGTTTTCGGCCGCATCTCCGAAAGTATCTTCCTCGCCCCAAAGAACATCATAGATAATATCCACAAGAGAAACTCTTGTTAAGATCCCCACAAGATGATTGCCTTCATCTACAACAGGCACATATTTTACGCCACGTTTTAGAATACGTTGTAGGCTATCTCGCACCAAAGCCGCTTCTTTAACATAGAATACCTTTGGATTAATGATATCACCGATGCTTGTTGCTTTTCCTCGGCGGCGTTCGCGGTCGATTGTTTCAACGTCAACGAAGCCCTTCAGGACATTTTCTTCATCAACGACCAATAAGGTATCTACCCGTTTTTCTCGCATCAGACGAATCGCATTTTGCAAACTTTTTTCTGGCGTGATAGAAATAGCTGTGTGCATCATGATCTCACCAACTGTTGTGGTATCTGGTTTTGCTTGCAATAAGCGGTCTTCACCTAATAATTCTTCAACAAACTCATTGGCTGGATTTTGCAAAATATTTTCTGGTGTATCAAATTGAATGACTTTTCCGTTATCCATAATGGCGATCCGGTTCGATAATTTTAACGCTTCATCCATATCGTGAGTAACGAAGACGATCGTTTTACCTAACCGTTCTTGCAAATCCTTTACAAGATCCTGCAAAGAATCACGAGTAATCGGATCTAAGGCTCCGAAAGGTTCATCCATTAAAATGACATCCTGATCAGCTGCAAGCGCACGAACAACCCCGATTCGCTGCTGTTGTCCACCAGATAATTCGTGTGGATAACGATCTAGCATATCTCGTGGTAATTCTACTAGGTCAATCATTTTCTCTGCTGTCTTGTTTTGCTCTTCCTTGTCGACTTTCAATAGTCGTTGTACAAGAGTAATGTTGTCACGAATCGTCATATGCGGCATCAAACCAATATTTTGAATAACATAGCCAATTTGGCGTCGTAATTCAACGGGATTTTTCTTTTGGATATCCTCTCCGTTGATTCGAATCGTTCCCTTTGTTGGATCAATCATACGATTGATCATTCGCATGGTTGTTGTTTTTCCGCTCCCACTAGTCCCAATCAAACAAATAAATTCACCCTTATTAAAAGAAAGGTTGACGTCTTCCACTGCTACTTTGTTTCCATTATAAATTTTAGAAACGTGGTCAAATTCAATCATCTTCTGTGCTCCTTTTTAATCGTTGGAAATCTTCCAATTTTTTCTTTTTTTACGGTCGATACATTTTGTTAGAACTCAAGTGAGAACAGCAAAAAGTATCAATTGAATGTAAAAAAATGAACATAGTTATGATTTTAGTATGCAACAAGAAGCGTTTAAAAACAAATAGACCGCTTCTTTTTGGTCAAAAAGAAGCAATTTGAACCGATTTCACTGAAAGAAGAATAACATTTTTAGAATGTTTTTTTCGAGTACTTTGACTTTTCGCAACGTTTAGCAGAACTCATAAAAAACATTTTTCTGGACCTTAAGAAAAATTTTGACAAATTTGCTCTTTTTTTCTATTGGTATCGTGAGAAAGAAAACAGCACAGTGCTTTTCAATAGGATTGACCCATGATAGAATAGCGGAGGAAAAGAGGAGAAGCTATGTTAACCACAGAAGATTTTGATTTTGATTTACCAGAAGAATTAATTGCCCAGACCCCTCTAGAAAAACGCGACAGCTCGCGTCTATTAGTGTTAGATCGAGAATCTGGCCAAATCGAGGATAAGCATTTTGATGAAATTATTGAAGATTTGAATCCAGGAGATGCCTTAGTGATGAATGATACACGGGTATTGCCTGCTCGTTTATATGGCGAAAAGCCTGAAACGGGAGGACACTTGGAAGTATTATTGCTGAACAACACCCAAGGAGACGAATGGGAAACTCTGATCAAGCCAGCGCGTCGTGCGAAAGTCGGCACTCAGATTGTTTTTGGAGATGGCCGTTTACGGGCAGAAGTGAAGCAAGAATTAGAGCACGGTGGGAGAATTGTGGAGTTTTCCTATGAAGGAATCTTTTTAGAAAACTTGGAGTCTCTTGGTGAAATGCCACTGCCACCATATATCAAAGAACGTTTGGAAGATCCAGAGCGTTACCAAACCGTATACGCAAAGGAAAACGGCTCTGCTGCAGCGCCAACAGCTGGATTGCACTTCACGCCAGAATTGCTGGAAAAAATCGCTGCTAAAGGTGTGAAATTGGTTTACTTGACCTTACATGTAGGCCTTGGCACATTTCGACCAGTGAGTGTTGAAAATATAGCTGAACATCAAATGCACAGTGAATTTTATCGCTTAACGGAAGAAGCTGCTGCTCAGTTAAATGATGTTCGTGACAGTGGTGGAAAAATTATTGCAGTAGGGACAACGTCGATCCGTACCTTAGAAACGATCGGGACGAAATTTTCTGGGGAAATCAAAGCAGATAGTGGCTGGACCGATATTTTCATCACACCCGGCTATGAGTTCAAAATTGTTCAAGCCTTTTCGACCAATTTTCACTTGCCCAAATCAACATTAGTGATGCTGGTAAGTGCGTTTGCTGGACGTGAGAAAACGTTGGCTGCTTATCACCACGCTATCGAGGAACGTTATCGCTTTTTCAGTTTTGGCGATGCGATGTTTGTGAAATAAAGGAATCGAAAGGTAAGGCACTAGATACAGTCAAGTATTTAGTGCCTTTTTGTCGTTGAATAGTCCTTAGAAGCTAAAGCAGGAAGAAAAATTGACCGCTATCTTGAAGTAAGGAATTCATTTTTCGAAACCCATGAAAAATGAGTTTTAATCTCGCCACGCCTACGATTCGACTAAAGTGTTCAACATTTTTGATAGTCTAAAACTTTATCATAGCGGATATTAATAATAAATACTGCGAAAAGTCGATCTCGCAAAAAAAAGCCAGGCTCTCGATAAGCCTGGCTCTTAGAATTTCGGAAGGATTAGTTCATTCGAATTTTATATTACTTTATGATACATGCAAAGTATTACATGAATTTCTTGACTATAAACATAAATATTTGTTTTTACTACGTTTTCACTTCTATTCAGTTTTAAGAAACTTTTTCTTACTTACGTATCATTTTACTTGTGTGTTTGATGTACTACTCAACCTTGGATACGCATTCACTATTTATAAAGAAATACTTCACACGTACACTATTGACAACTTTTCGGTGAATCTTGTATTACTAACAATTTTATTGTTTACTTTTTTCTACTTTCCTTTATCGAGAAATCCTTCGAATGATCTAAGTTCCTCCTTCCTTGTATCTATAATATAGCACATTACCAACTTTTTTAAAAGCGATTACCTCTGGTTATTTTAGATATTTATATTTGTTACTTTTTGACGAAAATAAAAGGTGTATGCTTTGAGTTCACCTGCTTTTCTGTGTTATAGTAATAATATAGACAAGTTTTTTATAACAAAAGGAGGAATAGGATGGAACCCTACAAAGAGACAGTGGATGCTGTAGTTAGCGAATACGATGCTAGTTTGGATGATGGACTGACAGAAAAAAAAGTTGAAGAGAAAATAAAAAATAACGGTAAAAATAAGTTTGATGAAGCGTCTAAAGAATCATTGGCAAAAAAGTTTTTCCATAGTTTGACTGATTTTACGACGATTATTCTATTGGTAGCTGCAGTGATATCTTTATACACTGCCATTGCTACAGATCATGGTGATTATTTCGAGAGTTTTCTAATTATTGCGATCGTTGTGATTAACTCTGTTTTAGCAATCGTACAAGAAGGAAATGCAGAAAAAGCATTATCAGCCTTACAAGACATGAACAAGCAAACGGCTACTGTTATACGAAATGGTAAACAGGAAGAGATTGATGCAGAGGACTTAGTGCCAGGTGATACATTATTACTGGAGTCAGGCTCGATGATCACAGCAGATGCGCGAATCGCAGAAGCATCACAATTACGAGTAGAAGAATCAGCCTTAACTGGTGAAAGCGAACCAGTGATGAAGGATCCAGAATATCAGGGTGAAGAAGACGATTCTTTAGGTGATCGTTTAAATATGCTTTACAAAGGCTCGACAGTAGTAAACGGCCGCGGAAAAGCAATTGTAACGGCAACAGGTATGAAAACCGAGATGGGAAAAATCGCTGGCCTTTTAAATAGTGATGAAACTCAAAAAACACCTCTGCAAAAACGATTAAATCAATTAGGCAAACGGATCAGTTTGATCGCTTTGGCAGCTGCGGCTTTTGTGTTCTTCATTGGGCAGATGCAAGGGGAACCAATGCTAGATATGTTCATCACAGCAATCTCATTAGCAGTTGCCGCTGTTCCAGAAACCTTGACCGTTATCGTGACCTTGACCTTGGCATTTGGCGTACAGAAGATGGCGCAGAAAAATGCGATTATTCGTCGGTTACCTGCGGTAGAAACACTTGGCTCTGCGAATGTGATTTGTTCAGACAAGACCGGAACCCTAACGCAAAATAAAATGCGGGTTCGTCGCGTTTGGACGCATGGGGATTCGGTGGTGGATACAGAAGAAGGCATGACTGATGAAGCGATGGAAGTATTAAGTATCGCGGCCTTGTGTACCGATGTCATCGTGGAAAATGATGATAATGAATTAGAAATAAAAGGAAATCCAACGGAAGCGGCGATTGTTCGTGCCGTGGAAGAAAATTATCATACGAAAGCAGAACTGGAAGAAAAATATCCGCGAATTGGAGAAATACCATTTGACTCAGATCGAAAGATGATGACGACTGTACATAAGCGCGGAAAGAAATTTATCTCCATTACAAAAGGCGCTTTCGACGTTTTATATCCGAAGTTTCATTATGGTGACGTAGACCAAGCGGCGATCGTCAATGATCGCTTTGGAAAAAAGGCCTTACGGGTCATTGCAGTAGGTTATGCGATCCATGAAGAAGAGCCGAAAGAGATTACTTCAGAAGCTTTAGAGAAAAATTTACGTTTGATGGGTCTAATCGGAATGATCGATCCACCACGTCCAGAATCAAAAGCGGCAATCGCCCGTGCGAAAAAAGCCGGAATTAAAACGGTCATGATCACAGGGGATCATGTCGTGACTGCTGGAGCAATCGCAAAAGAACTAGGTATCATGAAGAGCCGCAAAGAGGCGATTTCTGGTGCTCAGCTGCAAAAAATGACTGATGAAGAGCTGGATGATCGTGTCAAGGATCTATCTGTCTATGCTCGAGTAACACCGGAGGATAAGATCAGAATTGTAAAATCTTGGCAACGATCAGGAGCTGTTGTGGCAATGACTGGTGATGGTGTCAATGATGCGCCGGCATTGAAAGCCAGCGATGTTGGTTGTGCGATGGGGATTACAGGAACAGATGTGGCTAAAGGCGCAGCCGATATGGTTTTGACGGATGATAACTTCGCGACAATTGTTGATGCAGTCGCCCGCGGTCGTTCTGTTTATCAAGGGATTCGCAAAGCGATCAATTTCTTGTTAAGCTGTAATATCTCAGAGATCTTTATTGTGGTTATTGCTATGCTGCTAGGTTGGGGGGCGCCATTTACAGCCGTTCAATTGCTTTTCGTAAACGTAGTCGCTGATGGTTTGCCAGGTTTTGCGTTAGGTAGAGAACCAGCAGAAGCGGGAATCATGGATGAAAAACCAATTCCTCGTGATGAAGGAATCTTTGCCCGTGGCCTCTGGAAGAAAATTGGTTTGAATGCAGCGGTCTTTACTGTAGTGACATTGATCGGTTTTTATATCGGGGCTTTTGTCGAACATATTAGCTACTTTACTCCGCCTAGTTTAGAAGTTGGTCAAACTGTGGCATTCTTGGTCTTAGCTTATTCATCAATACTACATGTATTTAATGTTCGCAGCAGCAAGTCGATTTTCAAAGTTGATTTAGCTACGAATAAATCATTGGCGCAAATGGCTTGGTTGGCACTAGGAATTACCACGGCGATTGCTTTGATTCCGCAAACTCAGGAGCTGTTCTACTTGGTTCCGATTAGTATGAATCATTGGATTATCGCGATTCTTCTTTCATTAGTTCCGATTATTGTGACTGAACTAATTAAGTTTCACAAAGCGCCGGAAGTCGATCCAGAAAATATATAAAAAGCAAGCGCTAAGTTGAAATCAGCTTAGCGTTTTTTGTCTGTTTAAAAACGACCTGTATAAATCTATAAAAATAGTTAAATTTATCGTTTATCAACAAAAAAATATTGAATATCAATTTTCGAATGCTAATCTATGGGTATCAATTTTAGTGAGGTGTTTTGATGAAGCGTAAGGTCAATTTGCTTAAACTGGCGTTAATTATTATTTCGTTCTTGGTTATCTTTGTCACAGTGATTTTTACTTTCCAATTCTCTTCGGAAAGAAAAGACGGCATTAACAGTCTACTTTACTGCGCGGTTTTTGGTTCCGTTGTATTAGGATTTCGTGTGTTGTTTCTATTAAATCGAATTTTGAATTTTATTAAGGGTGCGGAGGCTTTTTCTGTCAAGACGTTGAAGGTCGTTTCGCAGATTAAGAAGCTTATTTTGTTGGTCAGTATCGTATTTGTAGGTATTTTACCGTTTTTTTACAGAGTTGCTGATCGGAAAGATGCTCCTGGTGTAATGGTGATTGGTTTAGCGTTCGTTTCGATTCCGTTCACAGCGTTTATTTTTACGCAAATTGTCGAGGAATTATTTAAAAGTGCCACTGAGTTGAAGAGTGACAGCGAGTTAACCATTTAGGGGGAAAAGATGGCGATTATCATTGATTTAGATGTTGTTTTGGCACAGCGGAAAATGAGTGTGAGCGAACTCTCGGAGAAAGTCGGAATTACGCTTGCAAATATATCAATACTGAAAAACAACCGTGCAAAGGCAATCCGGTTTTCAACGTTAGACAAGATCTGCGAAGTTCTGGAGTGCCAACCTGGTGATATTATAAAGTATCAAGGAGATTGAGATGAATAGAGGAAGTATCCTTCTTTCTTAAGCTCTAGATAGAAAGTTGCAAAAGCGGTTTAAAACCAGTATCATGATACAAGTTGCAGACTTATACATATAGAAGAAAGTAGGAAATTAAATGACTGAACCTGCCATTTCTTATCGTTTAATAAAGAAAGAAAAACATACAGGAGCTCGCCTCGGTGAGATTATCACGCCTCATGGAACATTCCCAACACCCATGTTCATGCCTGTAGGAACTTTGGCTACCGTAAAAACGATGTCGCCTGAAGAATTAAAGGAGATGGGTGCCGGTATTATCTTAAGCAATACCTATCATCTTTGGTTACGTCCTGGAGAAGATTTAGTTGCTGAAGCAGGCGGCCTGCACAAATTTATGAATTGGGATCAGCCGATCTTAACAGATTCTGGCGGCTTCCAAGTTTTCTCATTAGCGGATATGCGAAATATCGTCGAAGAAGGTGTTCATTTCAAGAATCATTTGAACGGCTCAAAAATGTTCTTATCACCAGAAAAGGCCATCGATATCCAAAATAAATTAGGCTCCGACATCATGATGAGCTTTGATGAATGTCCCCCATTTGATGAAAGCTATGACTATGTTAAAAAATCAGTCGAGCGCACGTCTCGCTGGGCGGAACGCGGTTTGAAAGCCCATGCCAATCCAGCGACTCAAGGGCTATTCGGAATCATTCAAGGTGCTGGCTTTGAGGATTTGCGTCGTCAAAGTGCCAAGGATCTTGTCAGCATGGACTTTCCTGGTTACTCGATCGGTGGACTTTCAGTCGGTGAACCAAAGGAAGAAATGAATCGGGTCTTAGAATTTACGACCCCATTGATTCCAGAAAATAAACCACGTTACTTGATGGGCGTAGGAGCTGCGGATTCATTGATCGATGGCGTGATTCGCGGTGTTGATATGTTCGACTGTGTGTTGCCAACGCGAATTGCTCGTAATGGTACCTGTATGACCTCATCTGGACGCTTAGTTGTTAAGAATGCGAAGTTTGCGCACGATTTCCGTCCATTGGATGAAAAATGTGATTGCTACACTTGTCGTAACTATACGCGTGCCTATATTCGTCACTTGATCCATTGTGATGAAACTTTTGGGATTCGTCTGACGTCTTACCACAATTTATATTTCTTAATCAATCTAATGAAGCAAGTTCGTCAAGCGATTATGGATGATAATCTATTAGAATTCCGCCAAGCCTTTTTTGAAGAGTACGGCTTTAATAAGCAAAACGCAAAAAGTTTCTAAAGTCTGAATAAAAAAGCTAGTGTAACCTTAAAAACTTTGTTACAGTTAAAAGTGGATTTACTAAGAATGCGAGGGGAAATTTAAAAATGGGAAACTTTTCAATGATTATCTTACTTGTGTTGATGCTGGGAATGTTCTTCTTTATGAATCGTTCTCAAAAGAAACAACAGCAAGAACGTCAAAATTTATTAGATGCAATGAAAGTTGGAGATAGCGTTGTAACCATCGGCGGCTTACACGGTGTAATCTCTGAGATCAACAATAGCGACAAAACAGTCACGTTAGACTGCGAAGGAATTTACCTGATATTTGATCGCGCGTCAATTAGAACGGTGAAATCTGGCGTACGTCCAGCTGCAGCACCTGTTGAACCAGCCGCAGTTGAACCAGAAACAACAGAAACAACAGAACCAGTCGTTGAAGAAACACCAGAAGATAAAACTGAAGAGAATACAGAAGAAAAGTAAGATTTTTTCTTGCTTCAATAAGCTCTAATTAGGTGCGTAGTTATACGCGCCTTTTTGCGCTCATTTTTCTAATGTCCTCTTACATATTGAACAGTAAACCAATCATTAACTGAAAAAACCAGATTGCTTATTATAAGTAAAAAATAAGGAGAATTAGTTTAGGAAAAAGCCCCAGATTTCGTGGATATTCTGAGAAAATAAGTAAAAGTAGTATTTCGGATAGAATCATAAGGGGATTAAGAGAAGCTTTTACTTCCAAGGAAGTTTGTTTGGTAAATCGTGTGCATTGGAGGGGGAAAAAATGAAGAAAGGAAGCAAATTTTCATTGTTTGTTTTGCTGTTACTATTGGTTTCTTATTTAATGACGTTGGGTTCAGCATTACCAATAGCTTCAACAGCGGCAAGCGATATTACAAAGAACATAAGCATTATGGGTTCGAAGATAATAGACAACAAGGGTGTCGAAAAATCAACAGAAAATCCGATTCGGGTAAATGATTCGATTGTTATAAGCTATTTATTGAAGATCAACCAAGAATGGATGACTCAAATTGAAGTAGGAGATACATTCAGAGTTTCTTTGCCGGATAACACTTATTTTCGCGTTAAGGATAATCTTTCAGCGCTATCATTGAAGGATTCAGTAACAGGAGAAATATTTGGTCAAGCTTCGCTAACAGGAAATCATTTGATAGTGACCATCAATGAGTCAGGTGCAAGGCAAAAAGTGTTAAATAGTCTTCAACTAACGATCGGGCTGAAAGCTGTAAAGGCAGGAAATGAGATTGATGCAGGAGGCAATAGCTCGTTGAATATACCTAAACTCGAGATTATTGAGACGCCTCTTACAACTGTTGAACTCCTTCAAGCTGAAATGAAGGTTGAAGGAAAAATGGCAGCTTCTAGAAATTTTGAGTATGTTATCGTAGATCAATCAGATGAAGGAAAACCAATTGCCTATGGAGTGACAGAAAGAATGCTGGACCGGCAGGACGAATCAGTAATGATTGATTTTTATAAAGTTAAAACAGTTGAAGGTGCCTTTAAAGATAAAATTGAAACAGACTGGCGAACACTGTTAAAGGATGGACATAGTTATTTGATTCATGAGGTTCCTGATCCTGAATACGTTGCTGTGATTACTGGCGGTATCGGAGAGGGAAATCAATATGATTATCAAGCCGAGAAAAATCGAAGCGTTCGTTTTCGAATCTTGAAGCAACCAGTAACGAAGAAACAATTGTCAAGCAAAATTTCAGATATTCCAATGTTAGCAGTTTCTAAAATGAAGAAGATAGAGGAGACAACGTCTATTGAAAGAGGCATTAAAAAACAAGCAGCGAACGATTTCTTAACAAAAGAAACGAAAACACCTGTATCGACGAGCCGCTCTGATAAGGAAGGTAAAGAAGAGAAAGGAATCAATTTGACGAAAACTGATTCAGCGACGGGAGAAAAACTTCAGGGGGCTGAGTTTGAACTAAAAAATGCGGCAGGGGAAAAAATGTATCTTCGTAGGAAGCTGATCACTGACGAGAATGGGCTACTTCATATCAACTCCTTACCGGAGGGCGAGTATTCATTAGTAGAAATAAAAGCACCAGAAGGATATGTACTTGATAGTGAACCATTAACATTTACTTTTACTAAAGAGGATAAATTAGTCGTATTAACAAAAGAGAATGCGAAGGATGGGGCAGCAGTTCCAGTAAAAAAAGATTTTCCTCAATCGTCAGAAACACGTGAAGAATTCAGCAGCCAGCAAGCGAGCAAACCCAGCTCCAATTCAAAAAAACAATATCCACGGACGGGAGAGTTAACAAATCCATTAGTGACGATCTTAGGCTTTGGCATACTGGGTGTACTTTGGATAGTTAGAAAAAAGATAGGATAATGATTGGTTAAGAAGAAGGAAGAACGCAACAATTTTATCATTGCTGCGTTCTTCTTTTTTCGTTCAAGAGACTGTAATTGTGAAAAAAGTTCTTTGATAGCGTTTTTATAAGTTCAAAATACCATAAAATCAAATGTTCAAATAATATTGATATTATAGCATTTGTTAAGAATTAGAAATGGTGTGAAAAAAATCACAAAAACTATTTACAAACGATTGACGGTGTTGTATGATGTGTATGTGAAAAGTAACACAAAAATTTTTAGGAGGATACACATGGCTAAAGCGATTGAAAAGGAAAAAGACGCAATCAGCGTTGAGCAAGTGATTGATGAATTAGCAGCAAAAGCAAATGTTGCTCTGAAAGAAATGGAAGATTTCGATCAAGAAAAAGTTGACCATATCGTTCACGAAATGGCAATGGCTGCACTAGACAAACATATGATGTTGGCGAAAATGGCGGTTGAAGAAACAGGCCGTGGGATTGTCGAAGATAAAGCAATCAAAAATATGTATGCATCAGAGTATATCTGGAACAGCATCAAACATGACAAAACAGTTGGCGTAATTGGCGAAGACAAACAAAAAGGATTGATTGAAGTTGCTGGACCAGTCGGCGTTGTTTGTGGTGTTACACCTACAACTAACCCAACTTCTACAACGATTTTCAAATCAATGATCGCATTGAAAACAGGGAATCCAATCGTATTTGCATTCCATCCAAGTGCTCAAAAATGTTCTGCTGAAGCCGCACGTATCGTTCGTGATGCTGCAATCGCGGCGGGCGCTCCTGAAAACTGTATCCAATGGATCGAAAAGCCATCGATCGACGCAACATCAATGTTAATGAACCATCCAGGCGTAGCAATCGTTCTTGCGACTGGCGGACCTGGCATGGTGAAATCAGCATACTCTACTGGTAAACCAGCTTTAGGTGTTGGTGCTGGTAACGTACCTTCATATATCGAAAAAACAGCGAAAATCAAACGCGCAGTAAACGACTTGATCGTATCAAAATCATTTGATAACGGCATGATCTGTGCTTCTGAACAAGCAGTCATCGTTGATAAAGAAGTTTACGAAGAAGTAAAAGCTGAGTTCCAAGCACATCAAGTATATGTAGTGAAAAAAGCAGAATTGAAGAGATTAGAAGACGCTGTAATGAACGAAGGCAAATATGCAGTTAACCCTGCAATTGTTGGACATTCAGCTGAAGATATCGCACAACGCGCGGGTATTAAAGTTCCTGCTGGCACAAAGATTCTGATCGCAGAATTAGACGGTGTGGGTGCTGATTACCCATTATCACGTGAAAAACTTTCTCCAGTTTTAGCAATGATCAAAGCAAATGATCACCAACATGGTTTCGATCTTTGCCAAGGCATGCTTGAATTAGGCGGATTAGGACATACAGCAGTTATCCATACTGAAGACGAAGATTTACAAGTGAAATTTGGTTTGCGTATGAAAGCTTGCCGTGTATTAGTAAATTCACCATCTGCTGAAGGCGGTATCGGTGACATCTACAATGAAATGATCCCATCATTGACTCTTGGTTGTGGTTCATACGGTAAGAACTCTGTATCTAAAAACGTATCTGCTATTAACTTAATCAATGTTAAAACTATAGCGAAACGGAGAAATAATATGCAATGGTTTAAATTACCATCAAAAATTTACTTTGAAAAGAACTCTCTATTGTACTTGACGCAAATGGAAAATGTTGAACGCGTGATGTTGGTTTGTGACCCTGGTATGGTTCAATTTGGGTATGCGGACATCGTTCGTGAAGTTCTTGGACGTCGTACAAATGATGTGAAAATCGAAGTATTCTCTGATGTTGAACCTAACCCTTCAACAAATACTGTTTACAAAGGTTTAGAAATGTTCAACGAGTTCCAACCTGATACAGTTATCGCTCTTGGTGGTGGTTCTGCAATGGATGCGGCGAAAGGTATGTGGATGTTCTTTGAACACCCAGACACATCGTTCTTCGGCGCGAAACAAAAATTCTTGGATATCCGTAAACGTACGTACAATATCGGCAAACCTGAAAAGACTCAGTTCGTATGTATCCCGACAACTTCTGGTACAGGTTCTGAAGTAACGCCATTTGCCGTTATTACAGATAGCGAAACACACGTGAAATACCCATTGGCAGATTACGCGTTGACACCAGATGTTGCGATCGTTGACCCTCAATTCGTTATGACAGTACCTGCTTCAGTAACAGCGGATACTGGTATGGACGTATTGACACACGCAATCGAGTCTTATGTGTCTGTTATGGCATCTGACTACACTCGTGGATTAAGCTTACAAGCAATCAAACTAGTCTTTGAAAACCTTGAAAAATCAGTGAAGACAGCTGATCCAGAAGCACGTGAAAAAATGCATAACGCATCAGCAATGGCTGGTATGGCATTTGCCAATGCATTCTTAGGAATTTGTCACTCTATCGCCCACAAGATTGGTGGAGAATACGGCATTCCTCATGGACGTACGAATGCAATTCTATTGCCTCATATCATCCGTTACAATGCGAAGGATCCGCAAAAACATGCGATGTTCCCTAAATATGACTACTTCCGTGCAGATGCAGATTATGCTGACATTGCTAAGTTCTTAGGACTTAAAGGCAATACAACAGCAGAATTAGTTGAAGCATTGATCGAAGCAGTTTACAACTTAGGAGCTACTTGTGGCATCGATATGAACTTGAAAGCACAAGGGGTAACTCAAGAAACATTGAATTCTACCGTTGATCGTATGGCTGAATTGGCTTATGAAGACCAATGTACAACAGCTAATCCGAAAGAACCATTAATCAGCGAATTGAAAGAAATCATCGTAACAGCTTACGATTACAAAGCATAAAAAGTTTAGAAAGTCATTTGAAATCAGATTATCTGATTTCAAATGGCTTTTATTTTTTGCTGTCTATATCAAAATAGGAAAGAAAGTATTCTTATAATTTTTGAAGGAGATAACAATAATTGTTTTTGTTTAAAAAATTCAATTCTTTAACGCAAAATGGTCCTCTTTGATTGTTATAGTCTGTGAAAAACGATAGACTAGAATTAGGATAAGAGGAAGGATTCGAAGGGCATGGAGAAACTGAAACGAGAGATAAATGAGTTGGCTGAATCAAATGCACGATTAGGCATGTTGATTGATTATTTAGTGGATGAAAAAAATTTAATGGCAAGTAAGTCAAACCATATTTTTATGTTAGATATGCAGGATTATGTAGCTGCGCTAAAAAAATTAACACCTTCGGATTCGAAAAAGTCTGTGGCGCTTCCTGAAATCAAACAAATCAATCATTTGCTGACACGACAATACGAATTGATGAAAATGATCCAAAGAGACTATGCTCGGCTTGAGGCTCAGGGAACTATCCCTGAGGAGCTAACCTTTGATAAGGATAAGAAAAAGCATTTTCGACGTCTGCAGGTTATTAATCAATTATTATTACAGGACAATATCTTTTTCCAATCAATGTTAGATGCTAAAAAGATTAGCGGTAATATTCGGATCGGTGAAAAGAAAAATTGGCTGCAACGTCTTTTCGGAAAATAAATACTGCTCTTGATTTTAGAAGTAAAATATTACTATAAGCAAAGAGGATGAGACCTATTGATCTCATCCTCTTATTATTTGTACCTTAATTGCGTACCGCTAGTTTTCTATAATCGATGCTGCGAGCTTGGCACCATTCTTTTGGTGTGCCACTGATAATGATAGGATTATGGATCAAATCTGCAGTCTTTGCTTTGTTAGTCATCAGATACAAACGTTGAAGCTGGGATTTCCAATCTTCAATCATTTCAATCGTAGCATCAATGCCATTGCTGATTAGATGATCTAGAATCGTAGCGGAGATGCCGACTGCTTTAGCTCCTAAACAAAGAGCTTTAAAAATGTCATAAGCATCGCGAATTCCGCCGGAAGCAAGAAGCGTCAGATGATCAAATTCTTGGGCTTCTAGCAAAGAGATTACCGTTGATTGGCCCCAGTCATCTAAATAGTTCAGCTCTCTTTTTTTTCGACGAGCATTTTCGATTTGTGAGAAGCTGGTACCGCCGCGCCCAGAAACATCTACGGCTTTTACGCCAAGTATTTGGAATTGCTGAATGGTTTCTCGGTTCATCCCGAAGCCAACTTCTTTAACAATCACAGGAATATCTAATTGTTGAACGGTTTGCTGGATATTATGCGGCCATTCGTGAAAATCACGATCGCCTTCAGGCATGACAAGTTCCTGTGGCACGTTTACGTGAATCTGCATCCCGTCGGCTTGAAGCAGATCGACGATTTTTTTGGCATCCTCACTTGTTCTGCCTGCGCCCATATTGCCTAAGATCAAACCGTCAGGATTTACTTCACGGACTACACTATAAGAGTCTGCAACAGTTGAATCTTTTAACGCCGCACTGACAGAACCGGTAGCCATCATTAAGTTTGTTTCACGAGCGATAATCGCTAGATCATGATTGATCTTTTTGGTTTTCTCACTGCCGCCGGTCATCGCATTGATGTAGAAGGGGGCGCTAAGCTGCAAGCCGAGAATCTCGGTACTTAAATCAATTTCTTCTGGTCGTATAGTGACGAAAGAGGAATGAATCAGACGAACAGCATCGAAATCATTTTCTTTTGGTTGTTGATGGAAGGCTCGCGCCAAGGAAACATGTTCATCTTTACGATTCATGGTAGCCCTCCGTGAAATGATAGACGTGTAAAGGAAGCGGTGTAATGCCGGCCTTTTCCCAAGAACTCATCAGAGGAAGAATACCTGCGCGCTTATCAACAATCACGATACCGCAATCGCCGCCGCCAGCACCAGATGATTTCGCTGCGCCGCCATATTGTTCTGCTAAATCATTCAAACGTTTCAATTCTTCTGTTTCAATCGAAACGTTGCTAAGACTGGTTAATTGATTCAATAGACTACGGTTTTTACGAATCATTTTTTGAATCAAAGCCACATCATTTTGTTTGAAACCTTGAATCATTTTATCGACACATTTTTTACTTTCTTGAAGAAAGTTTTCATAGGAAGTTTTCTTCTCGTCCCGAGATTGATGAACCTGGTCGACTAAATCGGAAGTCGATGCGGGACTGCCAGTCCAACCAATCAATAAACGTAAATCTTCCGGCACTTCTAAAGGTTCAATTTTTAGACTAGGCCAGTCACTTTCAATTAATGTAGTCAGTCTTTCAGATTCTAATTTGTTTAGTACCCAATCGTGATCAAAAGTAGAAAAGGCCAGCCAGCCGCCGTAACAGCTTGCCGCAATATCTCCGCAGGAGCCATTTCCCTGTACATTTAAATGGGCTAAAGTTGCTAATTTGAACAATTCCAGCTGAGAAAGCTGTAAATTATAAAAAGCATTTAACGCTTTAACCGTTGCAACTGTTACCGCACCGCTAGAGCCTAAACCATATTTACGACCGTTAGAATTATCTAATTCACTGGTTACTTTCAAATCAAAGAAGGCTAGTTGTTTCCCTTTTTCTTGAGCGAACTTTTCAGTAAAATGGATTGCCGCCAAAATGTAATGGAAGGGATTGTCGCGAATATCTAAAACCAATTCATTTTTACGTCTTGTCCAACGAATCGGCATATCACTATATTGGGCAGATTGAATACTGCCGCTTTTTTTAGTAGGGCCGATCGAAACGGAAATAAATTGATCAATCGCTGCGATAATAGCCGGGTGTCCCGGTTCCACCACCGCGTACTCACCGGCGATATATAATTTCCCAGGTGCTGTTACTTCGATCATTTTATTTCCTCCTCTGTCAAAATTTCAATTGCAGGACCAGCGTGGGCGACAACGAGTTGTTGACTGTCCATTTGATCCTTCAATATGCGAAGTAATGCTTCTTCGTTTTTACGTTCTACTAAAATCTTTACATTTGGACCAGCATCCATCGTGAAGTAGCAAGGCAATCCGCTGCTTCTAATTTGACGAACAAGGTTCATCACTTTCATACTTTCCGCTGACCAATAAGTAAACGGCGGATTCGCTGCTAAAGTGGTACCGTGCATTTTCAATGCACTGGCTTCGGTTACTTCGCCTAAAGCAGTGAAATCTTTTTCAGCGATTGCTTGCTTTGCCTTAGCTAAATCTGCTGGTACAGTTTGTAGCCAGCCATCATAAAAAGCAGAAGTTTCCACAGTGCGCTGCATGCCATCGCGACTTGAAACATCTTTTTGTGCATCATTGACGACGACAAAGATCATACTTAAGCCATCTTCAAAGCCGCCGCTGGGAATATTGACAGCATAAGAGGTTTCATCAGAATCACCTTTTTGCCATTCCGCAAAACCGCCGTAAATGCTGCGACAGGCAGAACCAGAACCACGACGTGCGAGACGAGACAGCTCTGCAGATGAGAGCTTCAAATCTAATGCGGCACTTGCGGCACCTGCTAAAGCGGCCAATCCGCTAGCAGAAGAAGCCAAGCCTGCTGCGGTCGGTACGAAGTTTTGACTTTTAACAATCGCTCGCAAGGAACAATCGGCTTTGTCGCGGATGACATTAAGAAAGCGACTCACTTTTAAGGTCGCTTTCGAATCTTGTAGTTGATTGTCTAAATAGAATTGATCTTCAATGAGCTCTTCTGAAAAGGTCACATGTGTTTCTGTATAAAAAGCATCCAATGTCAGCGATAAGCTGTTGTTCATTGGGATGATTAATTCTTGGTTTTCTTTGCCCCAATATTTAATCAAGGCAATATTCGTATAAGCTCGAGCTTTACCACTAAACATGTGCGTACACACCTAACCCTTCGATCCATGTATTTCGCGCACCAGCATCCAATAGAATTTGCTGCAGCTGACGTCCGCTAGTCTCATCTTCTGCCAGAGCGATCATGCAGCCGCCACGTCCGCCGCCCGTTAATTTTGCTCCCAGGGCTTGATTTTCTAAAGCTGTTTCAATCAAGTGGTCTAAGTGACGATTGCTGGTACCTAATAATCGTAATAAGCCTTGTGCCTGATTCATGCAGTCGCCTAAATTCCGTGGTTGGTTTTGTAAAATGGCTTTTTGTGCTTGGCTAGTTAATTTTCCTAGTGTCTGCATTTGCTTATTAGTTTCATAGGGACGCATCTCCATTAATTTTGCGATGTCTTTAACCGCTTTACGTGTCTGTCCCTTCACACCTGTATCTGCCACGACTAAAAAGGCATCCATATTTAACTGGAAAGGTTGGAAACCAATGCCTCTTTGGTAAAGGATCGGTTCAGTACCGCTGATGGTTGTCGCATCAATACCGCTAGGATTGCCGTGAGCAACCGCTTCAGCTTGATTGACAAAATGCAGTACGCTATCTTGTGTAGCGGGTTCTTCCATCCAGTCAAAAACAGCACGTGTAATTGCGACCGCTACTGCTGCACTAGAGCCCATTCCCCGTTCAGCGGGGATGGAGCTTTCAATTTTTAAATAAAATGGTTCTGGAATTTTAAAATGCTTCACTAAATACCATAGTAAGACCGTCACGTTGCGCATTGTGTTTGGGGCTTCTGAAAGCGGCCCATGGAAGAAACTAGATTCGATCCATGATTCTACTTTATTTGCGCGGACCGTTGCTTGGATGCCCGTTCCTGAAAAAGGAAAGGCAATCGCTGGTTCCCCGTAGACAACTGAGTGTTCCCCCATTAAGATGATTTTCCCGCTGGCATAACCCGTGCCAATCGATTTCATTCAAAAAACCCCTATTTCGTTTTAGAGTCGTTCTTTCTCATAAGAAAAATTAAAATATTCTTGTTAATATTTATTTTAATTGAACTGTTCTTGTAGTAAAAACAATTTGTTTTCATTTTATCTTTTACTAGAAGTGCTAACAGAAACCTTACTTAGTAATAATTTCCTACTTTAGTCTCTTCCCATTTTACTCAGAGAAGACGGACAAGTAAACGAAACGACTGAAAAGTTTTTGAAAATCAGTGATTTTTTAAACATTCTTTAGAAGAAAAAAGTGATTTTTTAGATAGGTATTTTGATTGACGATACAAGATATTGGGGGTATATTAGAAAAGTTGAGAAATAATTACTATATTTTGTATGAAGTGAGTTGGAGGTTTATGAGCGTGATTGTATTAGCAGGTACCATTGGAGCAGGGAAATCAAGTTTGACCGCGATGTTGTCAGAGCATCTAGGTAGTCAGGCTTTTTATGAATCAATTGATGATAATGAGGTATTGCCGCTGTTTTATGCTGATCCAGAGCAATATGCTTTTTTATTACAGATTTATTTTTTAAACAAACGGTTTGACAGCATCAAAAAAGCAATGCAGGATGACAATAATGTGCTAGATCGCTCAATATATGAGGATTCTTTATTATTCCATCTAAATGCCGATCTTGGTCGGGCAACGGAGACAGAAGTGAAGGTTTATGATGAATTGTTGGCGAATATGATGCAGGAATTGCCTTATGCCGCTCACAAGAAGCATCCAGATTTGTTGGTTCATATCCGTGTTTCTTTTGAAACGATGATGGAACGGATTCAAAAGCGTGGACGTGAATATGAACAACTGGAATTTGATCCAACCCTTTATGATTATTATAAAGAATTGAACAGCCGTTACGATCAATGGTATGAGGACTACAATGAGAGTCCTAAAATTCAAATCGACGGGGATCGTTTGAACTTTGTAGATGATGCTGCCGCACGCGATGAAGTCATACGCTTGATTGATGAAAAAATTTTAGAAGTCCAAGGTGTCGTATTCGAATAATGAAAAGATGCTTAATCTTAATTGGTTAAGCATCTTTTTTTACCACCACCGCTTCAAATGGTCGCAATGTCATTGTTTTTTTCCATGACGAATCTTGATAATTCGCCAATAAAATCATGGCTGGTGCGTTTACCCAGCGATTGGGTAGGGTGACAGACTGCGACTGGTCACTCAAATTTGTGAGGACATACGCTTCCTCTAAGTCTAGTTTGCGGGTGTAGGCCCAGACTTTGGGATGTTTTGCTAGTTCGATATGATAATTACCGTCTAGAAAAACAGGAAATGACTTTCTCAGTGCAATCAATTTCTTGTAATAGTTTAATGGAGAAAACGGGTCTGCTTCCTGAAGTGCAACGTTAATCTTATCCGTGTTAGGATTGATCTTCATCCAAGGGAGATTTGTTGAAAAGCCGCCAAAGTCAGTCCAGTGCATGGGTGTTCGAGAATGATCACGGGTCCAATGAGTGATTAAACGCAAGGCTTCTTCTGGTGGAATTCCTTTATTTAGACAATCATGATACGCCGCTAGTGAATCTGTTGCATTGACCTCTTCAATCGATTCGAAAGGGAAGTTCGTCATTCCTAATTCCTGACCTTGATAAATGAAAGGTGTCCCTCTCAATAGCATATAAGCAGTAGCTAGTGCCGTAGCTGATTCATGGGTTTCATTGCCAAAGGTTGAGTTGCTGCGGGGATTATCATGATTATCGGTATACAATGCATTCCATCCTAGCGGCTGCATGTCTTTTTGCCAGCGGGATAATACCTTTTTGAAGCCCAGCAGATCGCCTGTTTCAGAACCGGGTTCACCAGTTCGAACCTGATGCTCCAGTTCGAAAATCATATCGATATAGCCGCTCTCTTCATCGGTCCAAAAGGGGGCTGTTTTACTATTCACCCCGCTTGCTTCACCGACAGTCATGATGTCATAGCTTCGGAAAATCTCTCGCAATTCGGCCATATACGTTTCGATTCCGACAACATTCATGAAGGGCGCCCAAGGGTTAGTCGTGATTTTAAAATCCCAAGGTTCTTTTTGAATGTGGCTGATGGCATCTAAACGAAAACCGTCAATGCCGAAGTCCAGCCACCAGCGAATCATTTGGTAAATATTTTCCCGCATCGCTGGATTTTTCCAATTTAAATCAGGCTGCTCTTTAGCGAAGACGTGAAAATAGGCCTGTTTTGTGTTGGGATCATAGGTCCAGGTTGATCCGCCAAAAAAACTTTGCCAATTATTCGGCATTTTCTCCGGCGTCGCATCGGCCCATAAGTAATAGTCGCGATAAGGATTGTCCTTGCCTTTTTTTGATTCTATAAACCAAGGGTGCTGATCGCTGGTATGGTTGACAACTAAATCCATAATAAGACGAATCCCCAGCTCATGAGCAGCAGCCAACAAGTCTTTCAAGTCCTCAAGTGTCCCAAATTCAGGATTGATGGCTTGGTAATCTGAAATATCGTAGCCATTATCTACATTTGGACTCTTGTAAATAGGATTTAGCCAAATAAAATCAATGCCTAGCTCCTTTAGATAAGTGAGTTTTGCTTGGATACCCTTTAGATCACCGATACCATCATCGTTACTATCCATAAAGCTGCGAGGGTAAATTTGGTATCCTACGGCATTTTTCCACCATTTAGTCATATGTCTTCTCCTAGTTCTACGACAAAGGCATCCCAAGGTTCTAAGTGAATGGTTTGTTCACGTGGGATAACAGTCGTTAAATTTGAAATGATGACCTTTCCTAACGTTCCCTCGGGATAAGTAAATGAATGAGGATCATTTGAAAAGTTCGTGACAATCAGCCAGCGCTTGTTTTCATAAATTCGGAGATAGCTGAAGACGTCATCGGCTGTTTCAGTCAATAATTTGTACTCGCCCCATACCATGATCGGTTGTTCTTTTCGCAACTGGATCAATTGTTGATAGGTGTAGAAAATGGAGTGAGGATCACGTAAAGCATGTGTCACATTGATCTTGGGATAATTTGGCACGACTGCCAGCCAGGGAGTACCTGTTGTAAAACCGGCGTAAGGGGAAGCGTCCCACTGCATTGGCGTTCGTCCGTTGTCCCGTCCTTTTCGATTGATTGCTGCTAAAAGCGTTTCTTTGGATTGTCCGGCAGCGAGCCGTTCGGCATACATATTTCGACTTTCGATATCCTCGACTTCTGTGATGTCCGCGACGACATGATTGGTCATGCCAATTTCTTCTCCTTGATAGATATAGGGCGTTCCTTTCATACAATGGAGCAAAATGGCTAATAATTTCGCTGATTTTTCATGATAATCCTCATCATTTCCCCAACGTGACACAATACGAGGAAGGTCATGGTTGTTCCAAAAAAGTGAATTCCAACCTTGATCACCTAATTCGGTCTGCCATTTTGAAAAGACTTCCTTCAATTCTTTTATCTGTAAGGGGCGACTCACCCATTTGGATTGACCGGCGACTTCATCTAAGCCGATGTGTTCAAATTGGAAGACCATCGACAGTTCATCGCGTTCCGGATCAGAATAGAGCTTGGCGATTTCGGGAGTAGCACCCCATGTTTCCCCGACAGTCAGTAAATCTTTTCCGCCAAAGGTTGCCTGATTCATCTCCTGTAAATAATCATGCAGCTTTGGTCCGTTGCCGGTAATTTCTTCATCAGGAATTTTTCCAATAAGGTCAATCACATCCATGCGGAAGCCGCCGATCCCTTTATCAATCCAAAAATTCATCATATCGTACACCACTTGTCGTACAGTAGGATTTGCCCAATTCAGATCCGGTTGTTTTTTGCTAAAAAGATGGAAGTAATACTGTTGCGTTGTCTCATCATACTGCCAAGCAGGTCCGCTGAAGATACTTTTCAAATTATTTGGATAGGTGTTGTGAACAGGATCACGCCAAATATAGAAATCACGATAAGGATTGTCTTTCGATTTTCGGGCTTCAATAAACCAGTTGTGTTCATCGCTGGTATGATTGACGACTAAATCTAGGATAATTCGAATACCACGTTCTTTTGCTGCTTGGATCAGCTGCTCCATTTCCGCCATCGTTCCGAATTCCTGCATGATTGCTTGATAATTTGAGATGTCATAGCCGTTATCATCGTTTGGACTTTGATATACCGGACTTAACCAGATTGCTCCGATTCCCAGCTTCTGTAAATAATCAAGACGCGAAATAATTCCTGCCAAATCTCCAATCCCATCTCCATTCGTATCTTGAAAGCTACGTGGGTAGATTTGATAAACGACAACTTCTTGCCACCAATGATGCATATACTTTAACCTCCTAAAAAATGCATGGTTACTTTTTCAAAATGACAAAACCATTGGGCTCAATTGCGATACTATCTCCTTTGATATTCGCAAGCTGCAGCATAAGGACTTCATCAGATACCTGCTCGAAAATGGAATGATTCCCCGTATTGAAGATACCGATGATCTTTTCGTTGGAAATGTCTCGTGAAAAAATCAGCGTTCCCGTAGACGTATCCACCTTTTGCCATTCAAGCGATCCTTCACAGAGGGTGAATTGATTTTCTCGGCGAAGTGCGATCAACTGCTTTACAAATTCGAAAAGTTGCAAATCTTGTTTTTCTGGATCCCAAATCATACATTTTCGACAATCTGGATCTATGCCGCCATCCAAACCGACTTCATCACCGTAATAAAGACAGGGGATTCCTTGCTGTAAATAAAGAAAGGCTAAAACCTGTCTCATTAGGTCTTTATTACCACCAGCCAAGGTCAATATGCGTGGTGTATCGTGGCTATCAATCGTGTTAAGCATCATTTGATTGGTTTGTTTGCGATAAAGCGTCAGCTGTTCATTCAGATTGCTGACCAATTTATCTAATGGAATCGTTCTTTCCAAGAAATAGTTAATGATCGATTCGGTAAAGGCATAATTCATCACTGCAGTAAATTCATCTCCTTGAAGCCATGGCTGAGAGCTATGCCAGACTTCACCCAGCAGATAAAAATCATCCTTTAATTCGTGACAGGTCGCTGCAAATTTTTTCCATAATTGATGATCTACTTCATTGGCAACATCTAAACGCCAAGCGTCAATGTCGAATTCTTGAATCCAATATTTTGCGATCGACAAAATATATTCCTGAACTTCCTTGTTGGCGGTATTCAGCTTTGGCATGTGTGGAGTAAACGCAAACGTATCGTAATTCAAGTCTTCAGCAACTTCAAAATCGTCAGTTTTCGTATATTGAACAGGAAAAGAATGGATATGAAACCAATCTTTAAAGCGAGATTTTTCTCCCTTTTCGAGAACATCGCGCCATTGTGGGGAAGTATCTCCCATATGATTAAATACTGCGTCCAGCATAATGCGGATTCCTCGTCGATGACATTCCTCAATGAGTTTACGGAAGAGCTCTTTATCACCGAAGGCAGGATCAATCTCTAAATAGTCCGTAGTATCGTATTTATGATTGGAAGGTGCTGTAAAAATCGGGCAAAAATAAATCCCATTGATTCCCAAATCGCTTAAATAATCTAGATGATCAATGACACCTTGCAGGTCACCGCCATAAAAATCCTGTTTTCCAGGATATTCCTTACTGTCCCAAGGAAGCACGCCTTCTGGATCGTTGGACGGATCGCCATTGGCAAAGCGTTCCGGAAAGATTTGATACCAGACAGTTTCTTTCACCCATTGCGGCGCTTTAAAACGATCGATTTCATGGAAAAACGGCATGCGAAAATAATTATTCGCCATCAATAAATAGTTTTCTTCAACCGGAAAAACTCCATGTTCAGTGAAGAACACCGTCGTTTCATCATAGCCGGTAACAATAAATCCGTAGCTTAACCGATGATAAGGAGCGGTGACATCAACTTCCCAATAATCATAAAGATCTGTGGATAGTGTTTTTCGCATTGCAGACGGTTGCTTGTACCAGCGCTTTTTTTCTAGTTCATAGGGATCCCCATGAACTAACGAAACGTTTTTGCAGTCTGCGCGTGCTGTACGCAAACGCACGTGCATTAGTTCGTTGGTGTATAGATAGGCATATTCGCTTTCAGTACGATGATAGATTGCTGCTGTATTCATAGAAACCTCCGTAGTTAATCGATTGCTTTTTCTGTGTCACTATCGAAAAAGCGCGCTTTGCTTAAATTAAAGGCTAGATCAATTTGTTCACCGGGATCATGGAAATCTCGAGCATCTACTTTAGAAACAAATTCTGTGTCACCAATCGTTGAATACAGCATGGATTCATATCCAAGCAGTTCGCTGACAATGACAGTAGCTGAAACCACTGAATCTTTATAAGCTTCTAAAGCAACCTCTTCAGCTGTGATATCCTCTGGGCGGATTCCGAAAGTTAAAGGTTTTCCTTCATACCCCTGTGCCGATAAGACCTTCGCCTGACCTTCTGGTAAAGGCAAATCTAACCCTTTTTGATTTGCGATGCGTCCATTTTTGAAAATGACCTCAAAGAAATTCATTGCTGGACTGCCCATAAAGCCAGCGACAAATTTATTAGCGGGTCTGTTGTACAATTCTTGCGGTGAACCGACCTGCTGAATCACGCCTTGATTCATAATCACGATGCGATCTGCTAGTGTCATGGCTTCAGTTTGATCGTGTGTTACGTAAATCGTGGTAGAGCCAAGATTTTGATGAATCTTAGCAATTTCCGCCCGCATTTGAACCCGCAGTTTCGCATCTAAATTTGATAAAGGTTCATCCATCAAAAAGACCTTCGCGTCACGAACGATTGCTCGTCCCATAGCGACCCGTTGTCGTTGTCCGCCTGACATATCTGCTGGCTTTCGATCCAATAATTCTGTTAAGCCTAAGATTTTAGCAGCATCCTCTACGCGTTCTTTAATTTCTTCTTTCGGATATTTTCGTAGTTTCAATCCAAAAGCCATATTTTCGAACACAGTCATATGGGGATATAATGCATAATTTTGAAAAACCATAGCGATATCGCGATCCTTTGGTGGTGTATCATTCATTCTTATGCCGTCGATTTCAAAGTCACCTTCAGTAATATCTTCTAGACCTGCGATCATTCTTAACGTAGTGGATTTTCCGCAACCGGAAGGGCCGACGAAGACAATGAATTCACGATTTTCAATTTTGAGATTAAAATCCTTTACAGAATAGGTATTATTGTTCGGATACTTTTTGTTTATGTGCTTCAAATTTAGTTCGACCATTTGATTACTCCTTTTTCCTCCAGAAAAATAAGCCTGATTGTCAAGTCGTATGTCATCCAACTATACTGCTTGCCATAATATCGTCTCGTTTCACCTGACATTCTTTTTGCACGAATAAAATTGGGAAAAGTTGGACCGCAATCATTTTTTATTTACCGGTTATTGTGGTGCAATTATTACATATTGCGCAATCGGTTGCAACAAGTATATTTATAGTCTCAATAGAATTTCTAAGAGTTCCAATTGAAATTTTGAGTACTAAATATGGTAGGAAACCGCAAATAGATGGTTCTTTTCTAGTTTTGATATTTTGTAAAAACACTCGAACAAAGATAATTCTAGAAAAAAATAAATAAATTAAGCGCTTTCTCTTGCAATTATGCGCAATCGGTTGCATAATGTGCCTTGTAGCAAAAATTCAATTGACACAGGAGGAAGCGAAATGAAGAGCAATTTGAAAAAGTATTTATTATCAGGGGTAATGTTAGGTGCAACAGCCTTAACATTGGCGGCGTGCGGTTCAGGGTCAGGTGAAAAGAAAGCATCAGGCTCGTCTGATAAAACAGATGTCACGTTATGGATCACCACAGATTCAAAAAAATTCTATACGAAAGTTTTAGAGGATTTTGAGAAAGATAATCCAGATATCCATGTGAAGGTCGTTGAAACAGAAGATGCAAAAGCACAGGAAAACGTGAAAAAGGATCCTTCCTCCGCTGCGGATGTTTTTGCGCTCCCTCATGATCAATTAGGACAATTGGTTGATTCAGGAGTCATTCAGGAAATTCCTGAAAAATATGTGGATGAGATCAAGTCAGATCAATCAGAAACAGCTTTGGCTGGTGCGACTTATAAAGATAAAGTGTATGCGTTCCCATATGGGATTGAATCGCAGGTTCTGTATTACAACAAAAAAATGCTAAATGAAAATCAAGTCAGCTCCTATGAGAATATCACTAAAGACGCGACATTTGGTGCAAATTTAAAAGCTGTTGACGCTTATAAAATCGGACCATTATTTATGTCAGTGGGGGATAAGCTGTTCGGTGATACTGGAGAAGATGTGAAAGGCACGGATTGGAACAATTCAGCTGGGATTTCCGTCTTACAGTGGATTGCCGATCAGAAAAATAATTCTGGCTTTATAAATGTCGGAGATGATTATATTTCGCAATTTGAAAATGAGAAGATTGCAGCATTTGAATCTGGTCCATGGGATAAAGAAAAAGCTATCGAAGCGGTAGGAAAAGATAATTTAGGAATTGCAGTTTATCCAAAAATAACTATCGGCGGCAATGAGGTTCAGCAAAAAGCCTTCTTGGGTGTGAAGCTTTACGCGGTGAACCAAGCACCGGCTGATGGCGATTCAAAGAAAATCGCTGCAGATTATAAGCTAGCTTCTTATTTATCCAGCGAAGCGGTGCAAGAAGCCCAGTTTAAGGATGAAACTAGAAATATTATTCCATCGAATACAACGATTCAAGAAGCCGATTATGTGACGAATGATGAATTAGCAAATGCAGTCGTTACTATGAGTGGTTCGGATTACTCCGTCGTTATGCCGAAGATTCCTGAAATGACGAATTTTTGGACTGCCTCTGCAGCTGTTTTAAGTGATACCTATAATGGAAAAATCAAACCGGATCAATATCAAGCAAAACTGGATCAGTTAGTGAAGGATATCTCTGGTGATAAGTAAGATTTAGCGGATGTCGGAGCAAAAGAAATCATTTTTTTTTGCTCCGAAATCTTTTTGTATAATTGTCCGAATTAATTCGAAAAAGGGAGGTTTTATCGATGGAAATAGCCGGGAGTTACGGCGAAGTGATTTCGATGAAACAAGTGTTCAAAGAAGGTGATCTCAAAACAAAGCTATCATTTTTAATTATGGGATTCAGTAATCTGTTAAATAAGCAAATCTTCAAAGGGATTTTATTTTTACTAGCTGAAATTTTCTTTATTATCGCCTGTATTTATCAAATTATTCCCGGGATCGTTGGTCTGATAACTTTAGGGACGAAAACGCAAGGAATGCAGTGGCAAACGATTGATGGAATAAGGATGAAGGTTTCTGTTGAAGGCGACAATTCCATGTTATTAATGATTTATGGATTAGCAGCCATTATTTTTTGTGGAATATTCTTTTATGTGTATTGGTGCAGTTTAAAGAGCAACCGTAAATTATTTGTCTTGAACAAGGAACATAAGAGCATTCCGAGCTTTAGGGAGGATCTAAAAACACTGACTAATGGTCGTTTCCACATGACATTAATGATCATACCATTGATTGGAGTATTGCTATTTACGATTTTACCCTTGGTTTACATGATCGGTCTGGCGTTTACGAATTATGACCATAATCACTTGCCGCCAGGGCATTTGTTTGATTGGGTTGGATTCGCGAATTTTAGAAATATTTTGACGGGACGTATGGCAGAGACGTTTATGCCACTGTTGTCTTGGACACTGATCTGGGCCGTTGCTGCGACAGCGACCAATTTCTTCTTTGGAATTTTGTTGGCATTATTGATCAACACCAAAGGCTTACGCGGAAAAAAGATATTTCGAACGATTTTCGTTATTACGATGGCGGTACCGCAATTTGTCTCTTTGTTGATTATGCGTAATTTATTAGCCGATTGGGGACCAGTGAATGCGCTGCTAGAGAGATGGGGATTGATTTCTAACGCATTACCGTTTCTGAGTGATGGTACTTGGGCAAAATTTTCAATTATTTTTGTCAATATGTGGGTAGGAATTCCGGTGACGATGTTAATTGCGACTGGAATCATTATGAACTTGCCAACTGAACAGATTGAAGCGGCAGAGATTGATGGTGCGAATAAGTTTCAAGTTTTTCGCTCGATTACGTTTCCGCAAATTTTGTTGATTATGACACCAAATTTGATTCAGCAATTTATTGGCAACATCAATAATTTTAATGTGATCTATCTATTAACAGAGGGCAAGCCGAACAACTCTGCCCTGTATCAAGCCGGAGACACCGATTTGCTGGTCACTTGGCTCTACAAACTGACGGTCATCGCCAGCGACTATAATTTGGCTAGTGTTATCGGAATCATTATTTTTGTGTTGAGTGCGGTCTTTAGCTTATTGGCCTACACACGCTCGAAATCTTATGAAGGAGGTCTGCAATAATGAAAAAGCAAAAACGCCGTACCTTAACGTTTGTCTATGTCTTGTTGATCATTCTTTCAGTGATTTGGCTATTTCCGATTTTATGGGTCGTTTTGACCAGTTTTCGTGGAGAAGGTGCCATGTCGGTTAATTATATTATTCCAAAAACCTACACGTTAGAAAATTACAAAATGCTATTCACCAATAGTTCGTATCCGTTTGCCCGCTGGTTTATGAATACACTGATTGTCGCCATCGCTACGTGCCTTATTTCAACCTTTATTACAGTGGCGATCGCTTATTCTGTTTCTCGAATCAAGTTTAAGTTTCGTAATCGTTTCTTGAAATTAGCGTTAGTTTTGAATATGTTTCCTGCCTTTATGAGCATGATCGCTGTGTATTACATCTTAAAGGCGATGGAGCTGGATGGTACGCTGGTTGCACTAGTCATCGTCTATTCTGCAGGTGCCGCGTTAGGTTTTTATATTGCTAAAGGCTTTTTCGATACGATTCCGTATTCACTGGATGAATCGGCGATGATTGATGGCGCTACGAAAAAAGATATTTTCCTTAAAATCACATTGCCGTTATCTAAGCCGATCATTGTGTACACGGCTTTGATGACATTTATGATTCCATGGATGGATTTCATTTTCGCCCAAGTAATTTTGGGTCAGCAAAAACAAAAATATACCGTAGCGATCGGATTGTTCACGATGCTGCAGCCGGATAAAATTAATCACTGGTTTATGCCTTTTACAGCGGGGTGTGTAATTATCGCGATCCCAATCACGTTGTTGTTTATGGTGATGCAGAAGTATTATGTGGAAGGAATCACAGCTGGCGGCGTGAAAGGATAATTAATGAAGTGATAGAGAACAGGAACGACAAGAGTTCGTTTCTGTTTTTCTTTTATTGGAGGGCGGCAGTGAACTATCAAAGCCCAGTTTTTGTTATACTGGACTAGAACGATCTAGACCAGGAGGAGTTTAATGGACAGCAAACAAACATTCAATCAAGAGATGTGTTCGTGGATTAATGTGGACAGCACGCAATCTCACGAAGTAAAGAAATTGCGGGAAAGCTACGCAATCAGTGATGAGATGTTGACCTACGCGCTGGACGATAATGAGCGGGCACGTGTGGAGTATGATCCGATGGAAAAAGCCTTGCTGCTGATTTTTAATGTACCGAACTTGTTAAAAAAGGATAATCATTATGAGACAAGTCCAATGGCCTTTATTTTAAAGGATCATTATTTCTTTTCTTTTGTAAATGAGCGGACCGCTTATGTTGAAAATATTATCGACAATTTATTAATGAATGAGCCGAATCAAAGCACCGCGAGTTTATTGTTCCATACCCTATTTTTGATTTCTGATTATTATTTTCCTTTAGTTGAGGAAGTTGATAGCCAACGAATACAATTAAATAAAAAACTTCGAGAGAAAACAACAAATAAAAATTTATTAGCACTTTCTGATCTAGAGATTGGTTTAGTTTACTTAGTAACTGCGACAAAACAGAATGCCGTACTTTTAGAGCAAGTAAAAGTCCAAGTGATCTTTTCGAGTTTCACAGATAAAGAAAAAGAAGAGTTAGATGATGCGTTGATCGAGGCCAAGCAGGCGGTAGAAATGACCAGGCTGTCCAGTGAGGTCCTGGATCAGCTATCGGGAACTTACAATAATTTATTGAACAATAATTTGAACGACACAATGAAAATTTTAACGATCTGGTCGTTGTTATTAACGATACCAACAATTGTGACTGGTTTTTTCGGAATGAACATGCCGCTGCCATTTACCCATTCTGAAATCGGTTGGGTGATTACGGTAGTGATTAGTATTGGACTGTCCATCTGGTTGATTTTGATTTTATGGCGCAGAATACGTTAAAAGCGAAGCAAGCTCAAATGAGTTGCTTCGCTTTTTTTCTTTTATAGAATAAAGGTTTCGATGACTTCAGCCACAGCGCTTTGTTCATGATCCGCAATTGTTGTATGCTGCGCTGCTTCTTTTATAGCAGGCACAGCATTCGCTACTGCAATTCCTAATTCAGCTTCGCGGATCATGGCTAGATCGTTGATATTGTCACCAATGGCGATGGTTTCGTTCATCGGAGTGCTTAAATGATCTGCCAATGTTCGCAATGCTGCACCTTTGTTAACGCCCTTTGGATTGAATTCGATATAACGATTAGAGGAATAGCTAATCTCCAATACATCGTGCAGCTCTTTAGGCATTTCCTGCTCTAATTGTTCTAAATAGCTGCGGTCCAAATTTTGAAACAAAGCTTTGTAACATACGTGGTCTTTTAAAAAGTGAATATCATCATCGAATCTTTTTTCGTGAGGAATCGTCGTTAAGTAGGCGTCTTCCTCAGGATTACTGTGATAGACATAGGTTTGTTCAAACGTATAAAGATGGATTGCTACCTGATAGTTGGAACCGAATTCAAACAAACGTGACAGGATTTCAAAGGGCATAGGGAAATCTTTGATAATGGTAGGTCCGTGATTTTCTACCACTACGCCGCCGTTAAACCCTATCATATAATGATTGGATTTGTTTACAGCCTCCAATTCCTCCAAAGTCTGTTTAATTGAGTAAAAGCCGCGTCCAGTGGCTGGTGCAAATATCAGCCCTTGTGCTTCGGCCATTTTTATTGTTTCCTGCGTCCTTTTTGAAACATGCCGACTTTTATCTAACAAGGTTTCATCCAAGTCGCAGGCGATTAATCGATACATAGAAGAGCCTCCTTCAATTTATATAGTCCTCATTATAGCAAAAACCGAGTGTTCCCACTCGGTTTTCGGTGAATCATATTTAGTTTGAATGAAATTTTCGATTATAAAAACTCAGACTGGTGGTCATCATCCAAGCAGCAAGTAAGCCTAACAGGCTACCGATTACAATGCCGAGAAAACGAAATTGAATCAGGCTGTAGAGATATTGCTGCTTCACTAGCATGGACAGCATCAATGACATCGGGGTGGTAAAGAATTGAGCGATCGCGTAATTGCGCTTCACAAAATATTCAACTGTTACAAATAAGACTGTGATCATTAACAGTGTTTCGAAAATTGATAAAGGTAGATTCAGCAAAAATGCAGCGATCGCTAGACCAATAATTGTACCGAAAATACGTTGGATATTACGGTGGGCCATTACGCGAAGATTATCTCCTTGTAAGATAGCGGCGCAAGAAACAACTAGCCAGTAAGGATTTTTCAGCTGCAAGCCCATACTTAGGTAGACTGCGAAAAAAAGGATGCCACTGTATAGTAGACTATCGATAACTACAGCCGGATCTTCATCAATTCGTGACTTGAGTGTTTTTTTTGTTTTACTGATAGGCAAGGGTTCTTTTTCTATGAAATGCATAATAAAAGCCCCCGCCAAAGAAAATAGTACACCGATAAAAAAATAGCTGCTCATTACTGGGATTTTAGCCAATGGGACATTGGTACTAACGCCCATTGCCGTGACCATAACAATAAAAAAAGGTCCTGGTTTAGCAATGCCATACAAACGGAAGAAAAAGCGTCCTAAAAAACCGACCACCGCAACAATAATTGGTGCGATCCAGACAGCATGAGTTGAGAGCATGCCAAGAAAATTAGCGGCAGTCAAAAAAGTACCTACTATTGATAAACGTAACATTAATTGTTTTAATGGAAGTCGTTGATAATAAAGAAAGGTGAAGATACCTAAAGAACCGTAGCTAGAGATTGCGAGCTGGTGGAATAAATAACCGGTGAATAACACACTGATCATACAAAGGCCGGCGCCGATTAAGCGAACAGGAGATTCCTTTGGTTTGTTGTAATGAATCAATTCTTTAAAAAAGGATTGTTCCATCCTATCACTTCCTTCTATAAATAATGGATTAAGTTTTTAAGCTATGTATGTATTAAAGTAAGAAAAAAAGCTTCAATTACAGGTTAGCATACAAATCAAAGAAAACTCAATAGAAAGTTTCTGAAAGTAAACAGAAATGAGTCTTAAGTGGTTGACAACATGAAGTTTAGCTTGTATACTATTAAAGTTGAGAAATGAAAGCAGAAGCACCCGCTTCTCGCCTTACGCGAATATCTCGCTGGGCTAGATAGTTAATGACGAGTCATTTTGATGAGTCGAACTACGTGCGGGTTCGCAAAGAACTCGTTTTTTTATTTGCTTTTTTTCTCTCAAAAATTTTGGAGGTGAATGACCATAGCAAAGGATATGATGGTTAACGACGGCATTCGTGCACGTGAAGTACGTTTGATCGGACAAGACGGCGAACAATTAGGTGTTAAATCGAAAGTAGAAGCCTTAAAGATTGCTGAACAAGCAAATCTGGATGTAGTCCTAGTAGCTCCTGGTGCGAAACCACCTGTAGCGCGTATTATGGATTACGGGAAATACCGCTTCGAACAACAGAAAAAAGAACGTGAAGCTCGCAAGAAACAAAAAGTGATCAACGTTAAAGAAGTTCGCTTAAGTCCAACGATCGACGTGAACGACTTTAATACAAAACTTCGTAATGCGCGTAAATTCCTGGAAAAAGGCGACAAAGTGAAAGCTTCGATCCGCTTCAAGGGCCGTGCCATTACCCACAAAGATATTGGTCAAAAAGTTCTTGATCGCTTAGCTGAAGAAACTGCCGATATCGCGACAGTGGAACAAAAAGCGAAGATGGACGGACGTAGCATGTTCTTAGTGCTTGCACCGAAAGAGAAGAAAGACTAGCAATAATTTTGAGAATGCTTCTTTGACTCTAGTTAAAGAGTATGCGAAATGAAAAGTAGGAGGAAATTTAGTCATGCCAAAACAAAAAACACATCGCGGTTTAGCAAAACGCGTAAAACGCACTGGTAAAGGCGGTTTGAAACGTTTCCGCGCGTTCACAAGTCACCGTTTCCACGGAAAAACGAAAAAACAACGTCGTCAATTACGTAAAGCGTCTATGGTTTCAAAAGGCGATTACAAACGTATCCGCCAACAATTGGCACGCATGAAATAATTGCGCAACCCGCTTTACAACTTAAAAAATTCAATGATTTATATTTATTAGGAGGAATTAAACATGGCACGTGTTAAAGGTGGAACAGTAACTCGTAAACGTCGTAAAAAGACATTAAAACTAGCTAAAGGTTACTACGGTTCTAAACACACTCTATTTAAAACAGCTAAAGAACAAGTAATGAATTCATACAACTACGCATATCGCGATCGTCGTCAAAAGAAACGCGATTTCCGCAAATTGTGGATTGCACGTATCAACGCTGCAGCTCGTATGAACGGCTTGAGCTACTCAAAATTAATGCACGGTCTTAAAGTTGCCGGTATCGAAATCAACCGCAAAATGTTAGCTGATTTAGCAGTTAACGATGCAGCTGCTTTCACAGCACTAGCTGACCAAGCAAAAGATTCATTAGCTAAATAAGCTTATAAACGTTGATTTAACAACGTTAAAACCCGCTCATTCGAGCGGGTTTTTTGTTTGACCCAAAGTTTGACCCACACGCTTACCATTTGCCATAAAATCATCAAAGAGTGAGGCTGTTTCATCTTTTCCTTCTTGTGTAACATGGATATAGGTATTCATTGTTGTCTTAATATTGGTATGTCTTAATCGATCTTGTGCTTGCTTCATATCCGCACCTGCCTCAAAAAGTAACGAGGCATGGGTATGACGAAATCCATGAACCGTAATTTTTTTTATGTTTGGATGATGATGGTAAAAAACTTGTAACCAAGTAAGTGGCGTCCTTGAGTACAAAAGGGAATTTTCTTCGTCTTGACTAAAAACTAGTTGTTCGGTAGAAGCAATATGACCGAATCTTTTCAAGATACTATTCTGTTGAGCGCGCCATTCTTTTAAAGTGTTAATGACAGTATCATCAATGCTAATAGTACCGTTGCTTGCTTTTGTTTTTGGTCGTTGAATTATGCGAGCACCATTTTTACCAGCAGCCAATGTTTTATTGATTGTAATTGTTTTTCTATTAAAATCAATATCTCGCCAAGTGAGTGCTAATGCTTCACCTTTACGCAATCCAGTGAAACCCAAAAGTAAAAAGAAGGCGTAGCGTTTAGGTTGATCAAGCTTCTTGTACGCCGCTAAAAAGGCCAATAATTCTTCTCTTGAATAGAAATTCTTCTTTGCTCTTTCGTCATCAAACACTACTGGAATAATGATACGATCCAAAGGATTTTTTTTAATTTCATCAAGTGTTTCAGCATATTTGAAGACCATCCCAGCGTAATTTAAATATCGTTTGAATCGTTTTGGATGCTCACGTGACCAATTATTCGCCAATTTTTGACAAAATGTGACAGAAACATTATCGATTTTTAGATTTCCCAAAGCGGGTAAAATATGCTTTTCAAAAGGGATGAGTGTATTCCAGTAAGTGCTTTCCTTTACTCGGTTTTTATATACTAGTTTATACCATTCATCAAAAACCTCTTGATAAGTTCGCTTCCTCTTTTCAGGTGAAAAACCATTTTCTTCGAAATCAATTTCTAATTTAGCTAATGCGATTTTTGCTTCTTTCAAAGTTGAAAAACCTCGCCGAGTTGTTTCTTTCCGCTTTTTAGTGACAGGATCTATACCTAAATATTTTTTGAACATATAAGAAGTTGTGCCATCTTTTTTCTTGTATTTTTTGATTTGTGTTGCCATTTCAAATTGCTCCTCCCAACGTGGGGCGCTGAAAAAAGCTTATTTCAAATAGAAAATCCCATCATATGTGGAATTTCCATTCATAGTAAACACAGGAATGGGTTCCTGTTTATCAGTTAATGAATAGGGGATATTTTCAATTGCTGAACGCGCAACTAATTGCAGAAATATCGGTTCTAAATCGTAAATATTGAATTCTTGTTCGTTCTTTTTAATATCTTTTATTTTGATATTGATTGCTAATGCTGAATTGTTACTAAGATGTGGAATTTTTTCTAGGATTTCTAATTGTCCATCCAAATTAGCATCAAATGAATCACTAACTACACGCGATTTATAAGAAAAATGAGTTTTATCTTCTTGACCAACGGCTACATCAAGCAAAGTGAATTCCTCCTGTCCCCCAAACTTCAGCAATTCAGATGATGAGAGATCAAATATACTTGCGATTTTCTTTAACATATCGATGTTCGGTTCACGATTTCCATACTCCCAATTCGAGTATGCTCCTCCAGAAACGCCGATTTTTCTTGCCATATCAGCTTTTGATAATCCTTTGGATTCTCTAAGATTTTTCAGTCTTGTTGATAAATCCGACATGATACCACCTCCTCATAAATTTATTATACAATAATCCTACGAAAAAAACTATTCGAAATGAATAGAAAAGTGTTGACTATTCATTTCGAATAGATTATTCTGTAAATACGAAGTTATTCAAAATGAATAGAAATGAGGCGTGTGTATGGGAACAATAACAAACACGGGAGAAAAAAAGCTATCAATTAAAAAAGAGCGTGATCCGACCAACTTATCAACTCCAACAGCGAAACGTTACTTAAATAAAAAGGAAGCAGCAGAGTACTGTGGAGTTAGTTACAATACGCTGCAAAAGTTTATACATAGTGGTCTTAAAGTAGTGATGATTGATTCTTTAGTTAGGATTGATCGATATGATATTGATGATTTTTTTCAGCATTATAAAAAATAGATACGTGGGGCGCTGAAAAGATTCGATTCAAACGTTTCAAATATCACTATCATAAATGGAAATAAACACACCGCAAAAACATTTAATAAATATTGAAAGGATTTATTGCAATGAATAAAATTTTAAAATTGAAAACACCAACATATTTAGACGCGCTTATACAAAAAATTAACTCTCAAAACATTTCGGATGAATATGTTTTTGAATATGGAAAATCCGCTTTAGATGAACTTACTGCTTATGTTGAACTGGAAAATGAAGGTGTAGCTAAAAATTTACAAAAACGTCTTCCAGCACAACTACCTAGCCTTGATTGTGCTGTACTCCTTGCTCGACTTTATGAATTTCGTAAAGTCCATATGAGTGACAATTCAAAAGATACACTTCTTTCTGTTTACGATAGCGATACGGGATTATATCGTAGCGACAAAGAATATCTCGAGCAATTAGTAAAATTAGTTTCACCAAATAAAACTATGAGACAATGTGAAGAGGTTGTTTCAGATATTAAGACATTAGTACCAGTCGCACACAGAACAAACGCTAAACATTTGATTGCTGTGGAGAATGGAATCTTTAATAAGGAAACAAAAAAATTGGAATCATTCAAACCTAAATACATCTTCTTCTCAAAGTTGGCTATAAAGTATAACGAAGCGAGAGCACTCCCACAGATTCAATCGAATGACGGTTTTCACTGGAATGTCGAAGAATGGTTAACAGAACTTGCCAATAATGATAATGAAGTATTAAAGCTTTTCTGGCAAGTTATTTCAGATGCTATTCAAGGCAATTTTTCAAGAGGTAAAGCTATTTTTTTCTTTTCACAATCTGGTAATAATGGTAAAGGGACCATTGGACAACTGATTAAAAACATTTTAGGCAATGGAAATTATAGTAGTTTAAGCATTGACGATTTTCGACAACCTTTTTTAAAAGCTCAACTTGTAAATGTGATTGCTAATATTTCAGATGAGAATAGCGTCGATCAATATATTGATTCTGTTCGTGACTTCAAAGCGAGTATAACAGGTGATGATATAATAATTAATGGTAAATTTGAGAAACCTTATCCATTCCAATTTCAGGGTGCAAATATCCAAATGTTAAATGGATTGCCCAAAACCCGTGATAAATCCGAGTCGTTCTACCGTCGAATTATACTAGTGCCTTTTTTAAAATCATTTCAGAATAATGGCGAGCGTAAAGAAATTAAGAATGATTATATTGCTAGAAAAGACGTTTTGGAATACGTTCTGAAAAAAGCTCTGCTATTAGATTTTGATGAATATATTGTACCTGAAGTTAGCCTGAAATTAATGGATCAATATAAAGAGATAAATAACTCCGTTCTAGAGTTTTGGAAGGAGATTAAGACAGAATTAGCTTGGGATTTTGTCCCTCGAAATTTCTTGTACGATCTTTATAAATCATGGTTTTATCAGAGTACACCTTCAGGTCGAGTGTATAGTAGGCAGCGCTTTTATGAAATTATTAGCGGGATTATTGAAAATGATAAACAATGGACTCTTTCTGAGTATCCTATAACTGTTCAAAAAAGAATGGATGCTGATGAGCCGCTCATTACTACATATAGATTAGAAAACTGGTATGATCAAAGTTATTCAGGTAACAGTTTAAAACGAGCCCGAGCTTTTGAACGAGCTGATCGATATCGAGGGATTTGGAAAGTTTAGATATGTAGAGGTACAGGAAACTGTATCTCTTTTTTGTGCATAAGTACAATAAACAATCTTAGACGTGTGCAAAAAAGAAAGTAATAATGGGTGATATATCAGTATTTAGTACAATTTGAAAGTCACAGACACAGAAAACACAGAAATGAATAACCTTAGTGGTATTAACAGCCCCATGTCCAATAATATATATTTTCTATATTATATTATTTAAACTTGTGTATTTTGTGTTTTACCTACTTTGATTTGATGTATCAACGATTCGTGTACACAAAAAGCACAAAACTAAATTTTATGCTATGAAATACTGTGTTAGTAGTGTTTTTGTATTAACAAATAATCTTGAGTCGATTTGAAAATTCTTAGTATTTAAAAAGGTTGCTTGCAGGGATAATCAAAGACTTAATTTGTTGTGGGAAGGATTTTTAATTAATGACACATCTCTAGTGTACTAATCTATATCCTGTTTGTAGAGAGGACAGGTTTTAAAAAGTAAAATCCCTCACCGTAACAATGGCGAGGGAAGGCGGTGTGAATACATTAGTTTCCTGATTTTTTCATCATTGTAATTGTTCCTTCTTTTCTACCTGCTTTGTAAACTATGCCAGTAACCTTATCGCCTTTCATTTTCAAATCTCGTATTTCTCTAACTTTCCATTCATTTCGCACTGAAAAACCTGCTGCTAGTGTTAAAGTTGCACTGTCGTCTGATTGATCAATAGTTGCTATAGTCTCAGATTTACCAGCTTTTTCAGCTTTTTCTACGCGTTGTTGGTAGGTGCCGGCTTCGCGCTCAAAGTCGTCGAATGTGTTGTAATATTGTAGATAATAGATAACGCCATCGCGATTTTTTCCAAAATATAGACCTCCGTGCAAGTCATCAGTGTCTCCCTTCGTTTTCAACTCGTACTCAAATGCTTGTTTATTAAAAACTTCGTTGAAATCTGCTTTTTTGCTACATGAGCTGAGAGCAAAAACAGCAAAAAGTATGGCTACAAAACTAATAATCTTTTTCAATTTGAAAAACTCCTTTTAACTAATCAATAAAAAGCTGCGTTGCGTATACTTCATTTCTTACAACATGAACACCGATTCCAATTTTGCTGAAACGAGAGCTTAGCATCGTTGCTTTGTGTCCAGTGCTATCAAGCCATTGGTTGTATAGTTGCAAACCAAGTTTGTTGCCATCACGTTCGCTTGTGTTGCGATCGGCAATATTCTCACCGGTTTGTCTGTAGTTAATACCTAACTGATCTAATACAGTGAAAAATGCAGAATTATTCGGACGGATGTGGTCAAAGTTAGTTTCTAACTCTTGTGCGCGGATTGCTGCCGCGTTATTTAGTAATGCCACTTGGGAAACAGGAGCTACTCCGGCTGATGCACGTAGTTCGTTTACTTTTGCTAAAATTGTTGATTTCAGTTTTGCTGTTTCTGTTTCGTTTAATTTTTTGAATGTGTATACATCAAACTCGTACTCGTATGTTTGACCGCCGATCCAGTTTTTGGTTGCATACGTGACTCCATTTGATAAATCATATTCGTTTGGATCAAGTCCTAGATTTTTTGTGGCAGGTTGATATGATTCTCCTTGACTGATTGTTTTAACAATTGTTGTGTAGTACACATCATCAACGTAGATTTTTAAATTAAACGTATCAATCAACGGAACTTTTTTGTAGTCAAATGTGATAATTATGTCTTTATCAACAGTCACCGTCTTGATGTTGTATTCATTGAGTACGTAGCCTTCGATTGTTTCTGCTTGGGCTGTGTATTGTTTGCCGCTTTCGACGTCAGTGCTTTTTGATTTAATGATTTCTCCATTGCAGACAGCATTGACTGTTACTTTGTATTTTGATGGTGCAACTGGATCTTTTGTGTAATTAAAGGTGATTGTTTTATCACTATTAACGGTTACAATTTGTGTGTTATCGCCTTTAAGCGTGTAACCCGCATATGATCCAGCATTCGCTGTGTATGATTTTCCTTTTTCTACAGGCACTGTGAGATTTCCTAATAATTTGCCATCTGAACCTACATGTTTAATTGTCACATTATATTTGGTGACTGGTGTAGGATTTTTGGTGTAGTTAAAGGTAATGGTTTTGTTGCTGTTTACAGTTACCGTTTGAGTATTGCTGCCTTTTAAGGTATAGCCACTGAATCTTTCAGCTTTTGCTGTATAGTTTTTTCCTTTTTCAACAGTTGCTGATACGGATTTTAGTGTTTTACCATCTGATCCAACATGTTTGGTAGTCACAGTATATTTTGTTACAGGTGACGGGATGGGTTTTGGCGTAGGTGTTGTTGTTTTGTTAACACCATACCAAGCGATACCTTCATCACGCCATCCGTGTTTTAACAAGTTCTTTTGCTCACCATAATTCACAGTGTAATTATGTGACCCTGCTTTTGCGTTTGGATTGTATGCACGGTAGAGTGGTACAGCTTTCTTGGTATCTGAGTACCATCCAATTCCTTCGTATTTCCAGCCAACTTTTACAAGATGGTTTTTCTCGTTGGCATTCATTGTGTAATGATGATCGCCAGCGTTTTTGTTGTAAAGGCGATAGACGGCATTTCCACTATTTGGTGCGGTCCAACCAATACCCTCTGATTTCCATCCGACTTTTACTAAATGATTCTTTTCATTTGTATTGGCAGTATAAAAGTGTTCACCTGAATTTGGGTTGTATAGCCGATGCATGTCAGCAGCTTCTGCTGCATCTGCAAATACGATTGTTGCCGATATCGCAAGTGCAGATAACCCCAATGCTAAAATATTCTTCTTTTTCAATTCTAAATCCTCCTTTTTTTGTAGATGGTTTTGATGCAGGGAAAAATGTTGATTAGCGTTAGCGATGTATTGATAAAGATGAAATGATACATATATAGCATATTTTACACTAATGTAATACATTTATCATCTGATTTTTTAGGTGAAAGAAATCTATCATAGATGAGAGAGACGAGGTGGTATGCTATTCTAAATGATCAAATTTCGCGTCAAATACGATTTTATCGTAAAGAACGCAAGATGACATTAGCTGACTTAGCTGTAAAAAGTAATATTGATGATACTTATCTTGGACGTGTTGAGAGAAATGAAATCAATATAACGCTTAACACATTGGACAAAATTATTGATGGTTTAGGGATGACCAATAGTCAATTTTTCGCTTTCTTGGAATTCGAGGAAAAACAGCCAGATATTTACAAGTTAATACAGAAAATATACGAATCACAGGAACGTGACAAAATACTTGATTTGATTAAGGGTATATTGGACTTATATCCGAGCTGACTAAAGCTACTCTTTGCAGAGAGTGGCTTTTTCTTTTCCTCAAATCCAAACCGAAAACGATATAAAAAAGACTCAACCGTAAATCGGATGAGTCTATGATATATCAATATTTTCTTAGTTGTAAATAGGTACGAGAGTCATGATTTAATTTTCGTTTTTGTATAAAATATTTTGTTAAAAATTAATTTTTAACATATGTGTCAAGTTACATCAATCTTTTGTTTTGTTGACGATCCTTTCGATTTTACGGTGAGTGTGATGTGCATACACCCGTGCAACAACTTCTGGAATTTGTTTATGTGCTGGGTCTAGTAAGTTAAGTTGTACCATGATTTCGCCAGCTTTTTTGTAGCGATTTTGGATGGTTTCGTCGTCGTCATTTTTGTCAGATATCAACATCAATTCATTTAGCTCTTTTTCCAAGCCCACACGTTCTGTCGCGGTTAAGTTTGTTTTCATTATAAGTTTTTTACCTCCGTTTTTTTTCTGCTTATGCACCAATTGCTAAAGTGGGAACTCATAATCCTCAATACTTGGAGGTTTGGATAATTTAAATTTACCCACTAATTCATCTAAGCGCGACTCGTACTCACAAATATATAATCCTGCTATAAACTTAGCGCGAGCATAATCACCAGCTCTCGATAAATCAAAAACACCGTGTGTGAAAAAAATATTAGTGTTAATTTTGCTATGCACCGAAACAATGCTCGTTTTAAAATTAAACTCAACAATGAAGACATGAATACCATCATGAGATTTTTGCGACCAGCTTGTTTTTTGCCGTGTGTAATAATCATGAATCAACTTAACCGCGTTGTCGTCGTATTTGTTGATATATTTGTCAACTACCAGATAGGATAAATAAGTTGTTCGCTTTTGATTCATGATTCGTTTTATTTCGCGTGTCGTTAGTACACTGACATTTGACATTAAACCAGCCTCGATTCTTCACGGTAAGAGTAATAAGTATTGTTGTCAGTCACGATTATGTGATCAAGTAAATCAATTCCAATTAAATCACACACTTTCTTCATCCTCTCCGTGAATGCATCATCATTTGTTGATGGTGTTTCATATTATCAAGAGTAAATTACAAAAGAATCATTTAAATCAATACTTTCACTTTGAATA
>OJUF01000079.1_pt1 | contig 40853 bp, 40 predicted proteins | sample 1599891 | NCBI WGS metagenome assembly OJUF01 (sample SAMN04436926, study PRJEB24849) | human gut metagenome | biome: human gut; feature: NICU; material: stool | host: Homo sapiens | place: USA: Saint Louis, MO | collected 2012-05-24
AGTCAGGGTTTCAGCGAGGGAGCCAGTCGCCAGCGGTGAGGTCCAGCAGATTCCAGCACAAAGGCCAGTTGAGCGAGGTCCCGTCTTGCGGTCCGGGGAGATACGTCAAACTGCCGGATGATGTAGCGAACAGATATTGTCTGACCGTAAAACAGCGCCATGGTCAGCCGGATAAGCCGTTCTCCCTGTCCGGTGACGTGTTTCCTGCGACGGCTCACGGTTATCGTTGCCATACGCGCCATCGGTCCCCTTTCTGAAATGTATCGAGGTGTCTGGCAAGCCAGATATCAGGGCAAGAATCGCCGGTAACGCAGCGGGCAGTAAACCGGTGGCAGTTAAAGTCCAGCAGGCTGTAGGGATAGTGCTGACCCACCGCCGCCATTGCCCTTTCAGCGGCCCGTGCACAACCCTGTGGGGTCAAGCCCATACAGTCGGTATACACCGAGATAGCGGAGTTCCAGCCATTGAGCCGGTCAAGAAAATCGCGGGCCTTACTTCTGATAACGATTCCGTCGCCATCAAGATGAACAATGTCGCCGTTACCCACATAGATACCGCTGTGTGCGGCAAGGCCAAAAAGCAGTTCGCACTGCACGATACCGCCGTAAGCCGGTTCATCGACGCAGGAGAGAATGCAGTTATCGATAAATGAATCCACGAAGTTCAGCAGCAGAAGCCGGTACATAACATTCAGTTCCTTACTACGGGGGAGAGGGGGGATACGGGGGCAACGCAGAGAATACTTAGCTTTCCCACAACGTACGGACGGTGAAAACCCCCATATCGTGGTAAGCCATAAAGTTACTTTCCCATAGCGACCAGAACTCACGGGCGTCGACATGAGAGATATCGCCACAACGGGAAAGCCACGTGTACTGTTGCGTCCAGCTCACATCGACATCTTTTTCAAGCTCAGGCCACGGATGCCCTGCATAGTGAAAATCGGTGACGTAATCGAGCTGCCAGTCTTCTCCGGCAGGGATGAGGCGTATTTCGACCGGATGCCAGCCACCCGTTTCCTGTGAGTATTCAGGGTCACGAAAGTTAATGGTTAATCCGGTGATGGGGTGACGATGAGGCGGTTTTTGCGCGACGATATCCAGAAGCAGTTGGGTGAACGACCGGGAGAGAGGCAGCACATAGCCGCCCTGCAATATAGCGGGTGATGACATAGTGAATTTCCTGATTTTGGGTTAACGGAACACAGAAAAAGTGAGGATTAGTCCTGACTGAGCGCAGCAAGCTGCGTCATACGATGTTGCCAGTCGGCGTAGCAGTGGTGCATAAAGAGCCTGCTGCTGTCCGCTTCGATAAGACAGATATCCGGGCTTCTGAGCACAGCGGCAAGAAACCCGGCGTTGTTAGTGCTGCCCTGACCAAACAGCGGGCGGAATATGCGGGACGGAAAGCTGTCCTGCTGCCGTTCAAGAATGGCGTGGATCGCATCAAGCGTTATCCATTCACGGGAGAAAAGGCCCCCTTCGCCATTGGCGGTTAAGCGCAGGGCGAGACTCCCGGTTTCATCCTCTTTACCCAGTTCATACGTCAGCAGTCCCTTACTGTGTGGGCTGATTTTCTCGGCCTCACCACTGTAGAACATGGTATAGCTTTCGGTGACAGCGGCTTCGGTATCGACTTTTTTCTTACTCATGGTTCAGCGCCTCAATCAGGTTCTGGAGTTGAGTGATAATGGTCGTTTCCGGAAATACCAGATAGATACCCTGTCCGTTATCACAGACGATACCGAGAAGCAGATACCAGCTATCATCAAGTGCGGTGACGTATTCCGGGTTAGCCAGCGCCACTGCCAGCAGCGGGTCTTCGGGGAGAGTGTCATCATGGTTGAGGTGCCAGAGCAGAGTTCCTGTTTCATTCCAGAAGGCGGTAAACAGGCCGATATCCTCGACGGGCCCAAGGATTTCATTGCTGAGGGCTTCCAGCGCGGAGGCGGGCAGGTTGAGAAGGGGAAGACTGGTGGGTGTCGTGAGTTTAAACATGATTATCTCCATAATAAATTGATTTACATGGAAATAATATGTGCATAAAAAGAGGTTTTTTACGTTCGTAGTCGTTGGTGTGGGTGAGCCTTGTGAATGTACAAAAATCAAAGCTCCCACAAGTGTAAAATGTGATGAGTATCACAATAATAAAAAATGAATGGAGTGTGGTTTTGATTATGGAAAGGTTGATTCACCCTTAAGTTGGGCTGCATATTGTCAAAATCATTAATTTAATCTATTGATTTAATTGGCATTAATTTTAAATGCCTTGTTAGGTCGTTTTTCAAGCGAAAATCGGTAGGGTCTTTTACCATCTTCTTATTTCAGAGCCTCAAAAGTTGACTTACTTTGGGCGACGCATCTGGAACACAATTTTTTATAGGGTTTAACGCTATTTTCCCTTTTCCCTGAGCAGGAGTACTCCTGCTGAATCATCATGGCCTTTCTGACTTGAGTATTAAATGTCAATGGGCATATAAGAGCTGATTTTTCATGGGCTTGAAAGTGATGTCACGAATAAATAAGCTTATCCCATTGTTGGCCGACATATTAAATTACTCATTATCATCTGAATTTTCAGAGGACCATGTACATATTATGGATGTTAATTACCCTTTAAATAAAATAACGCAAGTGCTGGATGAAAAGAGCATCACTGCTGCTCATAAAAATTCCTTCAATGTAGATGTGGAGGTTCATGGATATTCCGACCATGGAGCATCTAATGCTATAGGATATTCAGAGGTTGCACCTAAAAATACTGGAGGTGTTTTTACTAAAGCCTTTCTTGATGAATATAAAATCCGTGCAGTACAAATTGGCCGGACTATCGAAGCCAGCGATACAAAATGTACCGGGCTTAAGGCTATATTCCATTCATCCGGACGTATTAAGTTTATTGTCCGCAAAAGTATTCGCGGAAAGAATGTTTACGTTGCCATAGGAAGTTACCCTGAATTTTCCATTAATAACGCAAGGGAACATGCCTTTAAAATAATTCAGGAGCTTAAGGCTTCCGTTGAGACTTATGGTGAGCGTTTTCTTACGCACAGCAAAATAACGTTTAATGAACTTGTGGAACAGTATGTGAAATGCGTACTTAGCACGGGCGTTAAGCGTTCAGCTAACACCGACCGTTCTAAGATCCGTAAATACCTGCGCCCTCTTCTCGGCGATAAAAAAATCGCAGATATGACGGAGGCGGACATTGTGGCCTATCTGCATGAACTCGATCTCAAGCCTGCCACCCGCAACCGCCATCTGGCACTCATTAAAGCGGTGTTTACCTGGGCTATACGCATGGGATACATCAGCCGCTCTCCGGCGCTTTATATCAAAGCGCTGCCTGAAGTGACGTCAGATCGCCGCGCCATGGATGACTTCCAGCTTCAGCGCTGGATGGAGGTCTGTGAGCGCTGGCGTAATGGTAAACCCGATCATGAAGTCCTTGCTCTGCTCATGTTCCTTGCCCTGACGGGGCTGCGTCTGGGGGAAACCCGTCATCTTCGTCTTGAAGATGTGGACTGGAACCGCAAGGTTATCACTCTTCGCCATACCAAAAACGGCAAACTCCGTCGTGTACCGGTATGCGACAAGGCTTTCGTTCTTCTGACAGAACAGCGTCAGCATCTGGGTGATGCAGGCTGGGTATTTCCGGGCAAGGGGACCGACAATCCGGTTTCTGAGCCGCGTCGCCTGCAAAAACGACTTTGTGAGGCTGCGGGTATTCCACCGTTCACCATCCATGAGATGCGTCATACCTTTGCGACAAAGCTCATTGAGAGCGGGGCTGACATTCACACCGTCAAAGACTTACTGGGTCACAGCACTATCAAAGTAACGGAGCTTTACTTGCACGCTTCCCCGGCGCGTTACCACGAAGCTGTTAACCGGGCGATGAATGTTTTTCCGGCCTAAACAGAATTCCTCCTCAGGCAAGTGAGTTCTGCGCTTTACTGCCTGTGGTTCACATTCAAAAAGGACCCTGTAAATGAATAATAAATCAACACCATCACCCTTGACTACAACGGCCCCCGCTCGTTTTGTCTGCACGAAATTAAATGCATTTCTGGCTCGTCGTGCTCTTCATCTGAAGGTGGTAAGAAAAAACCTGAACAAGGCTGCTGCAATCGACATCGATCTCGATGACATTTCTAAGCGCGGATGCCGTGATGGTCTGCCTGAAGGTTTTGTCAATACTGCAAAAGGGCTTTTCTATTATGAAGGAAAAAAATGGTACCAGTTAAGCTCGACCCCCATTCTCCCTGTCTACAGGCATTATTCGGATTGTAAAACGCGCAATATGGGCGTCGAGTTGATGACTATCAACCATGCTGGAGAGTTCGCCTGTGCGGATATCTCATTAAGTGATGCGATGGTAAAACCTGATCACGTCATGGCCTCTCTGGCGGGCAAAGGTTTTGGTATCTCCCTGACGATAAAGTCTAAAGAGCTGCTGGTGCAATTCTTACAGGTGTGTATGAAGAAATCGCTGGAATTGCCTACTTATCTTGTCGCAGATTCGATGGGTTTTGTGCCTGGCAACAAAGCATTTCTACACGGCAGTATGCCTATCGCGCAGCACCTTTTGGGATTTGACTATTTGATTCCAGCTTCCCGTGTTCCACGAGGGATTGTCGAGTCGGGAACGCTGGATGACTGGAAAACTATGGTAGCTGAGCTGGTTCATGGCTGGCCTCAGGTCTTTGCATTATCCACAGCTTTTGCTTCGATGCTGCTGTCGTTGTGCAAAATGGATGTCGCATTGTTTCATTTTTACGGGGGGTCAACGACCGGAAAAACAATTCTTCTTCAGCTTCCCATGTCAGTTCACGGGCATGGTGGAGAACCCGGCAGTGCGCCAGATGTGAACATTTTACGTTGGAATACTACAGCGAATGCGCTTGAGAAAAACCTGAGTCGGTATTCAGGGATATTAGCCTGTATTGATGAGTTGGGTGCTTACAAACAGAAGGACTTTGCTTCCTTGCTGTACAATATTACTGCTTCGAAGGGTAAGGATAGAATGAATCAGCATCTGGAGATAGATGAGGCCTTTACCTGGAAAATGCTTATTCTTTCGTCAGGGGAAATGTCTATCCCTGAGAAGCTTGCCACGCAGAAAGAGCAAATTCAGGGAGGGCAGGAGCATCGTGCCATCAGTCTTAACATCCGCCCCGAAGATGCCCGTAAAGACGGTGAGACCTCTGAAGACGTACGTGATCGTGCTGAGAGACTGAAACATGGGTTGTGTGAGACTTACGGCACTGCGGGTAAGGAATTTATTGCCTGCCTTCTAACGTTGAAGGGGGAAAATGATGAGGCCTTATCTTATCAGGAGATGTGTAAATTCATCCTGGGTGCATCAAAAGATTGCTATGGCATTCTGATCGGTGAATTGCAGAAAGAAGGCTATTCTCTCAGTGATATTCAGAAGCGTGCATTAGAACGTTTTGCTCTGTGCTGGTGCGCTGGGATTCTCGCAACTGAATGGAATATTCTTACCTTTGATGAGGATGTTATTGCAGATGCGGTAATGAGTGCCGCTCGACGCTGGCTTGATGATAAACCTAACCAGTATAACCCCGTATTACTGGCGCTTATTGATATTCAGCGTGACCTTGTAAAGCGAGAAAGTGCGCATTTTATCGGTCTTAAAGAACCGGACAACCGTAAACCCGCAAATCACTGGGGGTATATTCATCATGCTAGTGAAGATTTTTTAGTCTTCGCACCTGTATTTGAAGAGTGGTGTCAGAAACATTCATTGAGCGCCAGTGACGTCGCTAAGGAGCTGGTACGTCGAAAACTGCTGCGGGTAGAAAGTAAAGGGCATTACAAAAAGCGTCCTCTTACTGGTATGGATAGGTGTTACTACCATATTAAGCGAGGGTTTATCAGTGCTGATTTGAATTGTGCTTAGAGCATTATCTGAATGTAGTTAACTAACTTATATTTAAACTTATTATTCTGGATAAATTAACGGAAGGGGAACCCCATGGCTGAATTCTGCGAATTAAATGAAACTCACACTTTTCCTAGCGCTATTACAGGCTGTGAAACTATTCGCCCACCACTTACGCCTTATGGTCTTGTCATGACGCAGGCTAAATGCAATTTCTATGGTATCTGTAGGGAAGTGACCGACAGTGAGTATCCTGAATTAAAAGCAATGATTAACCGGAATGAAAATATTCGTTTCTTTACCAGTTATATTTTCAAAGGTAACGTTCGTTATGATTATCTTGGCGAATTTCCAACACTATCAATCGATCAGGCTCGCAATAAAGCCCGATATCTTGCCCGAAGTAATGAGGATGAGACAGCTTATGAGCATATCCCGTTCTGACTGATAGCTGAACAGTAAAAAAAGCAGGGGCATTTGCCTCTGCTTTTTTGTTATCGCAAGGAAGGTAACTGAGCGGTGATTCGCTCCGCCAGAAGCTGACTGGTGTTTTGTAAGCGCTGAGGGTGAAGATGCGCATAACGTTGTGATGAATGACTGCTGCGATGACCCAACTGGGCCTGAACGTCATACAAGGTACCACCGTAGGACACGATGAGCGCGGCAACAGAATGGCGACAGGTATGAATACACACTTCTTTGTCGAAAATTCCTGCCCGACGAACGATACGCTGAAAGGCTTTAACGGGGTTATTCAGCGGCATTCCTTGTTTTTTACCGATAAACAACCATGGATTTCCACGCTGTGTTGGCAGCGTTCTGATTACGTCCATCGCCAGTGAGTTAAGATGAACAGTCCGTCCATAGCCATTCTTGGTTTCCGGGAGCCACAGGGTGCGTTTAACCGGGTCAACATGCTCCCACCTTCCCAGACGCAGCTCATCACGACGAAGGCCGGTCAGTAACAGCAGTTTGACATAGCATGCAGCGACGGGGCTGGTATCGTTATCGGCGGAGAGAAAAATACGACGAATTTCATCCTCGGTGAAATAGCGTTGTCGGGCGTTGTTTTCCCTGAGAAGCTGTACCATCCTGGCCGGATGAACAGAGGTGATGTTTTGCCTTCCTGCCCAGGTAAACACCGCTTTAATCAGTACGATGACACGATTACAGGTTGCTGCTGACAGTGAAATGCTTAACGTCTGCTGGAGGCGGAGAATCCTGGCTGGTGTGATATCACTCAGTAGCATTAGACCTAAGGCGGGACGGATATGATCCCGGTAGCGCTGGAAATCCTTTCCCCAGCTACGTTTAGCAGATTTTGCCCATACCAGATAATGCTGGTTAAAGAGTTCATCGAATGTCATTTCTTGTCTCTTGTTTTCACGTTCCTGCTTAGGGTCAGTTCCGGTGGCAAGTGAGCGTTTATGCTCCATGGAAATCTTACGGGCTAAGGTGACATCCACCTCAGGCCAGTGACCAATAGCTATGGCGCGTTTTCGTCCATGATAGAGGTAGCGTAGCAAAAATTTTTTTCGTCCTTCCCCTTTGCTGACCAGACACTTCAGGCCAGAAATCTCGGTATCGCTGTATTCGGCATCGGTGCTGCGTGAATCTGATGTGTTAGGGGGCAGGGATTTAATGAGCTGATTAGTAAAACGGAAGCGTTTCGGGCTGGACATATTACCTCCTGTGACTGGTGTAAAGAACGTTAGGGTTGACCCATCCCCGGCACGACACTTTTTATGGGGGAGTTGATTTTCTGGTGTGGCGAAGGGAATGCTGGTGCCACATGGGATGAATTAAGACGGGAAATGCAGAAAGAGCAGGCTTTACGGTCTAGTTGTGGTCTTATTGAAAAAGTACCCTCAGGGGAGGACAACACAGAAATAATATATCCCCCTGTCTGGGGCAATTACATGCGCTAAGAACCAAAAGTGTTGCACGTATGTGGCAGGTTTTTCATACGGCTATGTGCCTAGAAGGGAGTGGGGATCATTACATACAAAAAAATTGAATTTAGCGTTGGGCTACAAACTAACGAATCATTATTTTTCAATGGGTTAATTTCATGTGTAGATTGATTTTCAAAACCGATGTTTATTTTTTTCAAAAAGTCAATTAACTTGTTGATTTTTTTGAGTTCTGGATGATAATTGGAGGGACCATGTAAATATTATGTGCTAAAGTATAACGGATCAAAACGATGGCGGAACAAAAATTCATAAGTGAGTTATTTTTAGAAAATAATCAATTCATCCTGGTTGGTTTAACTGGGAGGACTGGTTCAGGTTGTACTACTACAGCAAATATATTAGAAAGTAAAAGCATTGCCTTTCCTGAATTAAGTGGTTTGAGTGGGTTTTATAAGGGTTTAGATAAAAGGCGTTACTCTATAGTTAAAAAGTTTGCTGAAGAGCATTGGGAGAATTTTTATTCGATAAAGGTCAGTGACCTTATATCAATATACTTACTATTATTACCTGCTGTAAAGTTAACTAGTTTCATATATTCTTGCGGAGAGAATATAGCTAAAAAATCCTGCGAGTCTTTAGTAAGAAAAGGTGTTTTATCAAAAAGTTTTTTAAAAGAAAATTATAGTGATGTCATAAAACAACTTTTAGATCATCACTCTGAAATTGATTTCAGTGATCCAAAAATAACACGTTCATTCATCAGGATTCTACAGCTGGTTAGAAAATTTACGAGAGACCTTAAGGCTGAATTAAACCAGTTAGAATCCGGTTTATATGTCTCGGTTTATCAATCTGCGGGTAAATCAATTAGACGAATTGGCAAGGTTGATGCAGAATATGAAAGCAAAGACTTCATTCCAAGCTCTGTTTTCCATTTGCCGGAGACCATTAATAGAGTTATTAAGTCAATAAGGAAGGTGAAAAATGAGAGAGCATACGTCGTTATTGATGCAATAAGAAATCCCTATGAAGCTAAGTTCTTTAAAGATCGATATGCAGCATTTCATTTAGTTTCAATTAATGCGCCGGATGAACACAGAACAAGATATTTACAAAAGCTGCATAAATTTTCACCAGAGCAAATTAAAAAAATTGATGACGAAGAGTCGGGTAAAGGAGATAGTGAATATAAACACTTAACGAATCCAAATGTAAAAAAATGCATAGAAATATCTGATATACATTTATTTAACCCAAAGAATGAATATGATAATAACAATGTGCTAAAAGCCCAAATCGCATGGTATATAGCGTTAATGCAACACCCTGGATTAATATCCCCTACATCAATGGAAAGGGTCATGCAAGTCGCATATACAGTAAAATTAAACTCTGGTTGTATTTCAAGGCAGGTGGGTGCAGTTGTTACCGATAGCGATAACTCAATAAAATCAGTTGGTTGGAATGATGTTGCTCAAGGGCAGGTTCCTTGTGCTATGAGGTCAATTGATGGATTAATAAATGATTTTCACTCAGAAACATATAGCCATTATGAAAGAAATAACGAAAAATTTAGAGAGAAGGCGCGAGAGTTCTATGATATTTTTAAGCCAGTAATTCAGCAATCAAATTCTTTTAAAGGAAGAAATATTTCATATTGTTTTAAAGATATACATAACAGTATAGATAATAAAAGTAACCAAGTGCATACTCGTGCTTTGCATGCAGAAGAGAATGCTTTCTTACAATTAGCAAAATATGGTGGGATCGGTATTGTGGGCGGGAAGTTATATACTACTGCGAGCCCATGTGAATTATGTGCAAAAAAAGCATATCAACTTGGTATTTCTGAGGTTGTCTTTATTGATCCTTATCCGGGGATAACGCAAGACCATATTATTAACATTGGAACTATGCCGCCTAAGTTAATACAGTTTAGAGGCGCTATTGGTAAAGCATATCATCGACTTTATGAACAGATTATACCTATAAAAGATGAGCTGGATTACATGTTAAAATAGTTTTTTTAAACACCCATTATAAATGGTAATCTATTTATAGATTTTCTTATGAAGAGGGTCACTGCCTGTAAAAGTACCGGACTGGAAAGGAGTGACCTTCTCAAACATGACTAGCAACATTCCTTGTTACCACAAGGTAACGAGAAAACATCTTTCTTGGTACATTGTGTCAACGTTAGAGAGAGCAATTCTGATACGCATCTACAATGGATAAGCGGGAAGCTTATAAGAGATACAAACTTGGGAATCTGGCAACTGAATATTTTAATGTGACGTCTGCTCTTCACTCACTTCGGGTCCTTGGCGCACTTAGTTTGTCCACTCCGTTTCAGAAGCTTAAATGGCCTTGTAATTATACATCGCGTTTTCAGGATAAATACATGAAAATAACACCATGATAATCATGACTGCTGCATCGCGCTCACGTTATTACTTCTTTTGAATGTAAGCATCCGGCTTAACAAAACTATTTGCTTATATAGAATTTCCAGAGAACGTTCAAGTATGATCTAGGCCAGTTTCGGCTCCTCGCTCATGGCAGGCTTTAGGGCGTTTCAGGCGGTCCGCTTAGTGCCAGAAGCGGATATTAAGAACATGATGGAGTTCAAAATAGCAGTCATCACCCCAATCTTACCTGATGCCTCTTGATGCTACTCAATCCCCATGGTCAACTTATTAAATTCACCTGGATCCAGTACCCGAGCATCAAGTGTTATGAACACCTCGTTGTAAATGCATCCAGACTTTTCAACGTTGTCTTTCCCGTCCACCCTCAATAGAAGACCCAATTTCCGATCAATAAACGTTCTAACCTTGGCACGTTCATCAACAGAGAGGACATAGAATCCGCTACCCAACATTCCCGTGGTGCGTTCGTCGATGGTTGTTCCTATTGCACCAGAAAGAAGAATATTAGTGCCGTAGGCTTTAAATAAACAGTCGGTCCATCCAGCGTTGATAGTCGAATCCTTACACATCTTGGATTTCTTAAACTGCTGATATATTAGAAGCCCCTCCTTATCCAGCTTTTCGCACTGATCAGCGATACCTTTGCCTGGATAGATGGCGCAGGATAGAAGTAGAGTTGTACTGAGTAGACGCCATCTCATTTATAGGCACCACCGTGGTTAAGGTTGCGTGAGTAGTCTCAACCATAACATCGTTCGGCAAAAGTGTTGTGGTAAAAACCTTATCTTTCCTCAATTCGTACATCCGTTTGTCAAATTTCCCCTCTTCGCTCACAGCGGACACTCAGGTTTAACAGTCCAGTACGTTTAGCTTACGGATAAATCATTTTATGATGGCGTGGAGAACGGGGGATTCTGAAAAGGTAAGAAGTGAAAGGGAAAAAAGAGCTTGTTGCAGGTGGACGGACTGGTGAAGATCCCCATGTGAATGGTGGAGAGTGTATGCTGCCAAGTTTCCCCGCTTGCTATTGGGGATTTCCCCACCTTATTCCCCGCGACAAAATCACGTTAAGGACAGCGGATTAAGGCAGAATGATAATTCCCCGTTTCCCCCGTGTTTTCTACTTCATTATGAATGATCTGAGAGAAAGGAACCGTAGAGGACCGTAGAGAGACCGTAGCTGTGAGGTAAGAAAAAAATACATCAGAAGATGTTGAGGTGTCTAAAAGTAACGAACATCTGCGAAAATGGCGAGAAATCCAGCAAACAAATAACGTGTTGCAACGACCAGAAATCTACCGTAGCCAGAAAAGAAAAAAGCCCCGCTTTGCAGCGAGGCCTTATGAATATTGGTGCCCGGACTCGGAATCGAACCAAGGACACGGGGATTTTCAATCCCCTGCTCTACCGACTGAGCTATCCGGGCAACGGAGCGCATTAAACCGCAATCGCGCCTTATCGTCAACATTATTTCGGGGGAAGCTGTTCAATTGCTTAACTTTGCGGCAATCTGATGGTTTACGCGTCGAATACGTCAAATATGACAGGTTCGCTTACGTTAACGCCCCGCCCATACGGCACTGAGCAAAGCGCAGAATATCTTCTGCCAGTCGGTGCGCCGTATCCACATCGGCCTGGCTACGGTTCACCAGCATGCGGCTCAGGCAGCCCTCCAGCACCAGCTCCATCTGTTTCGCCACCATTGCCGGGTCATCCACTTCAAGACGGGTCAGCAGCTCGTGGGTGAAGTCATGCGCTGCCCGTTTTTGCTGATCCGCCAACTGGTGGACAGGATGGTCGGGATCGGGATAGAACGTACAGGCCGCAATAAACAGGCAGCCCGGATAGCGATTGTTGCTGACACATTCCGTCAGGGCGGTATAGCGCGCCAGCAGCTTTTGTTCCGCAGTCAGTTCTTCATTCAGCATCAGCTGCCTGCGCCAGATATCAACCTGCTGGCTGAGATAGCGCAGAGCATCATAAACGAGCGCCTCTTTATCCGGCCAGAAGCGCTTAAGATCATCCAGGGGGTAATCGATACGGTCGGCAACCATCTCAAGCGTGGTGCTGGCGATCCCATAAATCTCAAGTAATTGCAGGGCTTGTCCCAGTACGTCTTCACGTTGCACGGTTATCTCCTCCGCTATTCCCAACGGTATGTTCCGTTTAAAGTGTTGTTTACGGTTGGCGATTGCGCAAATGCGCGCTAAATGCCGCTGCATCCATAAACCCGGTTACACGCTGTTCTGGCTGCTCCTGACCCTGTTGATTGAAGAACAGAATGGTTGGCAGCCCGAGCACGTTAAGCTGTTTTAGCAGAGCCTTATCCTGCGCATTATTGGCTGTCACGTTCGCCTGGAGCAGAACAGTCTCTTTCAGGGCGTTTTGTACCTGTGGATCGCTAAAGGTGTATTTTTCAAACTCTTTACAGGCGACGCACCAGTCGGCATAGAGATCGAGCATCACCGGTTTGCCCTTCGCCTGCGCAAGCGCGCTGTTGAGCTCATCGACGTTCTTAATCTGCATAAAGTTCAAATGCGCCTGCGTCTGGCCGACCGGCGAGCCGAACGCCCAATCCTGCAGAGGACGCACGCTCACCAGCGCGGCGGCGAGCAGGAGAATTTGCACCAGGCGCATCCACGCTTTTTTGGCCCCCAGACTGACGATAAATGCCCAGGAGAAGAACGCTACGCCGAGCATCGCCCACAGGCGAGTGCCCCAGACGTCACCCGTGATGCGTTCCAGCAGGAACACCGGCAGCGCCAGAATCACAAAACCAAATGCGGTTTTCACCGTCTCCATCCACGGGCCGCTCTTCGGCAGCAGGCTGTTGCCAAAAACCGTGACCAGAATCAGCGGCAGGCCCATGCCCAGCGCGTAAAGGTACAGCGTACCGCCGCCGAGCCACAGATTGCCGCTCTGGGCAATATAGAGCAGGATGGCGCTCAGCGGGGCAGTGGTGCAAGGGGAGCAAATCAGTCCGGTGATGGCCCCCATCATAAACACGCCGCCTGCCGAACCACCCTGCTGACGATTGCTCATCAGCGTTAAGCGGGTTTGCAGAGCTGACGGTAACTGCAGCGTGAACAGGCCAAACATCGACAGTGCCAGCAGGATAAATATCGCCGACAGGCCAATCAGCACGTACGGGTGCTGAAGTGCGGCCTGGAACTGCAACCCGGCAGCGGCGACCACAAGGCCGAGCGCCGTGTAGGTCAGCGCCATACCCTGCACGTAAATAAAGGCCAGCAGCAGCGCGCGTGCGGTGGAAAGGCGCTGTTTGCCGCCCAGTACGATGCCAGAGATGAGCGGATACATCGGCAGCACGCAGGGGGTAAAGGCAATGCCAATGCCAATCAGTAAGGCCCACAGCGCGGAGAACGGAAGGTCAGCGGTATCCTCATGCTTCTCGCCTGAAGGAAGAGGGGAAATCGTGGGCGACGCTTTCACCTCACTAAGCGGAACCACCTTTGTTTCCGGCGGATAGCAGAATCCGGCATCCGCGCATCCCTGGTAGGTCACCGTCAGGGTCGCGCCTTTATCCGCCTGGTTCACCGTAACGGGCACGCTCAGGCGCTGGCGATAGATTTCGCTTTTGCCGTAAAACTCATCTTCATGCCACTCGCCAGCGGGCATTTGTAATGCGCCCACGCTGGCCTGAGCAGGCGTAATGCTCACCTGCTTGCGATAGAGGTAATAGCCCTCTTTCACCTGCCAGTTGAGCGTAAGGTCGTGCTGGTTTTGCTGGAAATCGAAAACAAACGCCCGATCGGCAGGAATGAAGTTCGAACGGCCGGGCGCGTCAAACAGCCCGGCAAAAACTGATGTGCTGCAAAGCAGCAGGATCAGCGTAAGGAAGCGTTGAGCCATGAGAGATAGTCGTTATCGCCATGAACCACTGGCAAGACCAGCAGTTCCGGGGTTTGGTAAGGATGATGTGATTTGAGGCAGTCCAGGAGTGCCTGCTGATTCGCCAGATTGGTTTTAAGCAACATCTGGACTTCGTACTCTTGCTCCAGCTTACCTTCCCAATAGTAAAGAGAGGTAGCGCCGGGGAGGAGCGTGACGCAGGCTGCCAGTTTTTCGGCCAGCACTTTGGCGGCGAGATCCTGGGCAGAAGCTTCATCAGGGGCGGTGCACAGTACGACAACGGCATCAGGCGTGTTCACAAGTCGACCTCCTCATCACGAAAGTCTTCACTATATCACGCAAGACGACTGGTCATTAATGAAACGGGCCGCTGAGCGGCCCGATTTTAACTATTTTTACAACGGCTAACCGTTTACAGCACAATGCCGCCGATGATAAAGCCGAGGACCACGCAAAGCGTAATCGCCACCACGCCCGGGATGAGGAACGCGTGGTTAAACACGTACTTACCGATACGGGTTGAGCCGGTGTCGTCCATCTCCACCGCCGCCAGCAGGGTTGGGTAGGTTGGCAATACGAACAGGGCAGAAACCGCCGCAAAAGAGGCAATTGCCGTCAGCGGCGTCACACCCAGCATCAGCGCCGCAGGCATCAGCGCTTTGGTGGTCGCCGCCTGGGAGTAAAGCAGAGTAGCCGCGAAGAACAGCACGACAGCCAGCAGCCACGGATAGTTGTGCAGCAGGTCACCAGCGACGGTCTGGATATCACTGATGTGCGCTTTCACGAAGGTATCACCAAGCCACGCCACACCCAGTACGCACACGCAGGCGCTCATACCGGATTTGAAGGTGCTGGCGTTCAGCACTTCGCTGGTATCAATTTTACAGGTGATGCTAATCAGCGTCGCGATGGTCAGCATGAACACCACAATCGCTTCGTTACGCGGCAGGACCGGGTTCTGGATCAGCCCCACGGTATCGCTGATGGCGGTCGCATAGAACATGACGGCAACAATACCAATCAGGAACAGCAGCACGGAGCGTTTCGCATGTGGCTTCAGTTCGAAGACCTGGCTGCCGCGCAGGCTCACTTCACCTTTTGCCAGACGCTCCTGATAAACCGGATCGTCTTTCAGTTCAGCACCGAGGAAGTTACACAGCACGGCGGTAATCATCACCGCAATCAGCGTCACCGGAATGCAGATCGCCAGCAGCGTCAGGTAGCTCACGCCCATCGGCTCCAGGATACCGGCGAAGAAGACCACCGCCGCGGAAATCGGCGAGGCGGTAATCGCGATCTGGGACGCGACGACGGCAATAGAGAGCGGACGCGACGGACGGATGCCCTGTTCTTTCGCCACTTCGGTGATCACCGGCAGCGTGGAGAAAGCGGTGTGGCCAGTACCGGCGAGAATGGTCATAAACCAGGTCACCAGCGGAGCAAGGAAGGTTATGTATTTCGGGTGGCGGCGTAGCATGCGCTCCGCCAGGCTCACCAGGTAGTCCATACCGCCTGCCACCTGCATGGCGGCAATAGCGGCAATGACTGCCATGATGATTTCGATAACGTCGAACGGGATTGCGCCGGGTTTAATCTGAAAGATAAGGGTAAGAACGAGCACTCCAAGACCGCCGGCAAAACCGATGCCGATACCCCCGAGTCGTGCTCCCAAATAAATCGCCAACAAGACGATGACGAGTTCTGCTCCAAACATAAGGACCTGCCTTGCTTATTAACAAGTTGATATTGAATTGTTGTATTTTGGTAACGCCTAAAAAGAAAAAAGGCACGTCACAAGTGACGTGCCTTAAGAAGCCTAGCCTGAACGGTTACTGTTCGCTTTCATCGGTATATCGTTTCGCTTTATAGGCCGGGTGCATCAGGTTCTGGGCTGAGAAAATATCGTCCAGCTCGGCTTCGGTCAACAGCCCGCGCTCCAGCACCACTTCACGCACGCTCTTACCGGTTTCTGCGCAAATCTTACCGACGATGTCGCCGTTATGGTGCCCGATGAACGGGTTGAGGTAGGTGACGATCCCGATGGAGTTATAGACATAACCCTCGCAGACTTCTTTATTCGCCGTGATGCCGTTGATGCATTTTTCCAGCAGGTTGTAGCAGGCGTTGGTCAGAATGTGGATAGATTCAAACATCGCCTGGCCAATGACTGGCTCCATCACGTTCAGCTGCAGCTGACCCGCTTCAGAGGCCATGGTCACGGTCGTATCGTTACCGATGACTTTGAAGCAAACCTGATTCACTACTTCTGGCACGACCGGGTTCACCTTGGCTGGCATGATGGACGAACCTGCCTGCAGTTCTGGCAGGTTGATTTCATTCAGGCCAGCGCGCGGGCCGGAAGAGAGCAGGCGCAGGTCGTTACAAATCTTGGACAGTTTCACCGCCAGACGTTTCAGCGCGCTGTGTACCATGACGTAGGCGCCGCAGTCGGAGGTCGCTTCAATCAGGTCTTCTGCAGGCACAACCGGCAGGTTGGACACTTCAGCCAGCTTCTGTACCGCCAGCTGCTGATAGCCATCCGGGGTGTTCAGACGCGTACCGATGGCGGTAGCGCCCAGGTTCACTTCCAGCAGCAGCTCGGAGGTGCGCAGCAGATTTTTAGTCTCTTCGTTCAGCAGGACGTTAAACGCGTGGAATTCCTGGCCGAGGGTCATCGGCACCGCATCCTGCAGCTGGGTACGACCCATTTTCAGAATGTCCTGGAACTCAACCGCTTTACGCTGGAAGCCATCACCCAGCTGGTTGATCGCATCCACCAGTTTCACCACGGAGGCATACACCGCGATACGGAAGCCGGTGGGGTAGGCGTCGTTGGTGGACTGGCATTTGTTGACGTGGTCGTTCGGGTTCAGGTACTGGTATTCACCTTTCTGGTGACCCATCAGCTCCAGGCCAATGTTTGCCAGTACTTCGTTGGTATTCATGTTGACGGAGGTGCCCGCGCCGCCCTGATAGACGTCAACCGGGAACTGATCCATGCATTTGCCGTTGTTCAGCACTTCATCGCAGGCTGCGATAATCGCATTTGCCGCGCTTTTAGGAATGGTTTGCAGCTCTTTGTTGGCCAGGGCTGCGGCTTTCTTCACCATCACCATGCCACGAACAAACTCAGGGATGTCGCTGATTTTGCTGTTGCTGATGTAGAAGTTTTCAATCGCTCTCAGAGTGTGGACACCGTAGTAGGCATCCGCTGGAACTTCCCTGGTACCCAACAAGTCTTCTTCGATACGAATGTTGTTTAACATGTGAACCTTCTTTTCAAGCTGCCGATGGATTGTACTAAACACACAGTATTTATGTGGTTTTGAATGTTTTCTGACCGACGATTATTCCCTCAATCAGCCAGATGCTCGAGATCATATGCTGATGATAGCGAATTGCCGTAAGCTGGATCACTTATTATCGAGCCGATTCCATGATAATTATTAATCTGTGAAATGGGTCACCGCTTTAATATTTCCAAAAAAAATATCCGTGCAAACTGATTGAATTTTCGCTAACCGTCACCATCTCATACAAACGCGCGTCGCGAACACATTCAGACAGGGGCCGATGGCCTCTGCCACACAGGAGATGCCAGTGCGCTGGATACCGTTTATTGCTTTCTTTCTCTATGTTTACATTGAGATTTCCATTTTCATCCAGGTTGCCCATGTGCTGGGCGTCCTGCTGACGCTGATTCTGGTGATTTTCACCTCCGTCATCGGCATGTCGCTGGTGCGTAATCAGGGTTTCAAAAATTTCCTGATAATGCAGCAAAAGATGGCCGCAGGCGAAAGCCCGGCGGAAGAGATGATCAAAAGCGTGTCGTTGATTATTGCGGGGCTGCTGCTGATTCTGCCCGGGTTCTTCACCGACTTCCTCGGTCTTCTGCTGCTTCTGCCGCCGGTGCAAAAGCACCTGACCATGAAGCTGCTGCCGCATCTGCGCTTTAGCCGTATGCCGGGCGGTGGGTTCAGCACCGGGCCAGGCGACACGTTTGAAGGGGAATATCAGCGTAAGGATGAACAGCACGACCGTCTGGATCACAAAGACGATCGGTGATTTTGTTGCCCGGTGGCGCTTCGCTTACCGGGCCTACTAAAGCGCCAGCCACAACACCGCCAGCATGACGATGGCATACACGCTCTTCCATCCCACCATTGCCAGCAACAGCAGGCACAGTAGCCCCCCGACAAGCGCCAGTGCTTTATAACGGCCTTTCAGCAAACGGCATCCCGCCAGCATACACAGCAGGTAGATCATGATGAAAATGCCGTTGGCGTAGACGAGCAGCGTATCCAGATTGACCTTCAGGGCGTAAATGCACAGCGTACTCACCACGCAGCAGCCCAGTACGGCATTCAGGGCATTCAGCGGCAGCTGGCGTTTAGACAGGCGCGCGAGGCGGTTATCAGGTCTGTAAAGCGCCTGAGACCACACCAGACGGGCAAAGCTCTGGATATAAATGTTAAGGCTGGCAAAACAGGCCAGATAGCCGATAACGCAGGCGATCCACAGCGCCTTCAGACCAAACAGTTCAACCACGATACCCGGCAGCGATGCCGCGGCGGCGAGATCGGCTCCGAAAGCCTTGAAGTGCAACACTAGCACGGTACACGCCCAATACACCGTGCCTGCCAGCAGCAGGCCGATCATCAGTGCGCGGGGGAAATCACGTTCAGGCTGCTTAAATTCCGACGCCAGATGGGCAAAGGCTTCCAGACCGACAAAACACCAGAACATGACGGAGAGCGCGGCAAAAAGCTGTGAGTGGTCGACGTCTGTCACGGCCGGGAAGGGAATCTCTTTTACGGTGATATCGCCCGCCCACCAGATAGCGGCAACGAGCGCGACAATCAGCACCGCAACCAGTGTCTGCAGGTTGGCGCTGGAGCGGGCCCCGCGTGAACCCACCCACCAGACGATAGCCAGCGTACCCAGTTCGGCCAACAGCAACTGCTCGTCATGCCAGCCAAACAGCGCCTGGCCAAAGCCGGTTGCAATGTGCAGCGCCGCAGGAAGCCCAACCGGAATAACGGAGAGAAACAGCCAGCCGGTCACACGCTCCAGTCGCGGGCCAAATGCCAGCCCGACAAAATGCGCCACGCCGCCCGCGCTGGGGAAATGCCGCCCCAGGATGGCAAACACAATGGCAATCGGGAAAACCAATACAATCAGAACGGGCCACGCCCACAGACTGTTATTTCCGGCTACCAGTGCCGCCAGTGCAGGTACGGCGAACACGCCCGTTCCTAACAAGGAGGTTGAGAGCAGGCCGACGCCCTGCGCCAGCCCCAACTCCTGCTTGAGTCCACTCATTGACATCGTCCTGCCAATTCCAAAAGAGAGGCGATGGTAACACTTTCGCAAAATTTTTTTTCAACTCCCCCTTGAAGGGGTAAAAAGCTATCCCCATCTCTCAGGGCACTAGTCGGAAAACCGCATGCGGGCCGGCGTCATCCATAACTGATAATGACTTTCTCAAAGGAGAGCTATCAATGAGTATTCGTCCGTTACATGATCGTGTGATCGTCAAACGTAAAGAAGTTGAAACCAAGTCTGCTGGCGGCATCGTTCTGACCGGTTCTGCAGCAGCCAAATCAACGCGTGGCGAAATCATCGCTGTCGGTAAGGGCCGCATCCTGGAAAACGGAACTGTGCAGCCACTGGACGTTAAAGTTGGTGACATCGTAATTTTCAACGATGGCTACGGCGTGAAATCCGAGAAGATCGACAATGAAGAAGTGTTGATCATGTCCGAGAGCGACATTCTGGCAATTGTTGAAGCGTAATTTACGCACGAGAATTTGAGGAAATAAGAACATGGCAGCTAAAGACGTAAAATTCGGTAACGACGCTCGTGTAAAAATGCTCCGCGGCGTAAACGTACTGGCAGATGCAGTTAAAGTGACCCTGGGCCCGAAAGGCCGTAACGTAGTGCTGGATAAATCCTTCGGCGCGCCAACCATCACCAAAGACGGTGTTTCCGTAGCACGTGAAATCGAACTGGAAGACAAGTTCGAAAACATGGGTGCGCAGATGGTGAAAGAAGTGGCCTCTAAAGCGAACGACGCTGCAGGCGACGGTACCACCACCGCGACCGTTCTGGCGCAGGCCATCATCACCGAAGGTCTGAAAGCCGTTGCTGCGGGCATGAACCCAATGGATCTGAAACGTGGTATCGACAAAGCTGTCGCCTCCGCTGTGGAAGAACTGAAAGCGCTGTCCGTACCGTGCTCTGACTCTAAAGCGATTGCTCAGGTTGGTACCATCTCCGCTAACTCCGACGAAACCGTGGGTAAACTGATCGCGGAAGCGATGGACAAAGTCGGTAAAGAAGGCGTAATCACCGTTGAAGACGGTACCGGTCTGGAAGACGAACTGGACGTGGTTGAAGGTATGCAGTTCGACCGCGGTTACCTGTCCCCATACTTCATCAACAAGCCAGAGACTGGCGCTGTTGAGCTGGAAAGCCCGTTCATCCTGCTGGCTGACAAAAAAATCTCCAACATCCGCGAAATGCTGCCAGTGCTGGAAGCCGTTGCGAAAGCAGGCAAACCGCTGGTTATCATTGCTGAAGATGTTGAAGGCGAAGCGCTGGCGACCCTGGTGGTTAACACCATGCGCGGCATCGTGAAAGTGGCTGCGGTTAAAGCACCTGGCTTCGGCGACCGCCGTAAAGCGATGCTGCAGGATATCGCTACCCTGACCGGCGGTACCGTCATCTCTGAAGAGATCGGTATGGAGCTGGAAAAAGCGACCCTGGAAGACCTGGGTCAGGCGAAACGCGTTGTAATCAACAAAGACACCACCACCATCATTGATGGCGTGGGTGAAGAAGCCGCTATTCAGGGCCGCGTAGGTCAGATCCGTAAGCAGATCGAAGAAGCGACTTCCGATTACGACCGTGAAAAACTGCAGGAGCGCGTAGCGAAACTGGCAGGCGGCGTTGCGGTAATCAAAGTCGGTGCTGCGACCGAAGTTGAAATGAAAGAGAAAAAAGCACGCGTTGACGATGCCCTGCACGCGACCCGTGCTGCGGTAGAAGAAGGCGTGGTTGCGGGTGGTGGCGTTGCGCTGGTGCGCGTTGCCGCTAAACTGGCTGGCCTGACCGCTCAGAACGAAGACCAGAACGTGGGTATCAAAGTTGCGCTGCGCGCAATGGAAGCGCCTCTGCGTCAGATCGTGTCTAACGCCGGTGAAGAGCCATCTGTGGTAGCAAACAAGGTGAAAGCGGGCGAAGGTAACTACGGTTACAACGCGGCAACTGAAGAATACGGCAACATGATCGACTTCGGTATCCTAGACCCAACTAAAGTGACCCGTTCTGCTCTGCAGTACGCGGCCTCTGTTGCTGGTCTGATGATCACCACCGAGTGCATGGTGACCGACCTGCCTAAAGGCGATGCGCCTGACTTAGGTGCTGCTGGCATGGGCGGCATGGGTGGAATGGGCGGCATGATGTAATCATGTTGTTCTGAACCTCTCAGAACGAACCCCGGGCAGAAATGCGCGGGGTTTTTTATTGCGTGCTATTCGAAAGTCCCTTTGACGCACACGGCACCTTCACGCACCATCTGGCGGCCTTTGGCCCAGACCTCGCGAATCTTCAGATCGTCCGTCAGTACCAGGAAATCCGCGTCGCATCCGGGTGCTATCCGTCCCTTATTCTCTAGCCCGAGAAACGCCGCCACGTTTCGCGTAAAGGGAAGAAGCGCCTCTTCCAGCGGCAGCTGATGTCGGCTGACCAGCTGCTGCAGCGTTTCAAGCAGGGATTCGAACCCCGCCACGCCCATACCCACCAGATTGCCGCGCTCATCAAATTTCGGCTGGCTGCCGTTGCCGTCCGAACTGAGCGTAAGCCGGTTAAACGGCACCTGCGCCTCGCGGGCCATCACGATGGCGCTGGCGGCGTTAATCGGTTCACTGATGCTGGTTGTGATGTCGATAAAGCCGCCTTCGCGGGCATAGCTCAGCGCGGCATCGAACAGCGCCCGGGCGCGGTTAACGTGGGTTGGCAGCAGTTTTACGCGGGGAACGTCGGCGTTATTCAGGATGCTAAATAGCGGCTCCAGCAGCTTTGGGCTGTTGCCGAGGTGAAACACGGAGATACCCGCTTTGGCACCCAACAGCCCGCCTACGCGTGACTGGGCAGCCATACTGGCGAGCTGGTCCTCGGCTGGCGCGGAAGAACGATGGTCAGAGATCGCGCATTTCACGCCAATGATTTTATCAATCAGCGCCACGTCTTTTTCGATGCTGCCGGTGATGGTCGGCGAAGGCAGCCCGTACGCCCCCGTCAGCATCCATGCGCTGATCCCTTCATGCTCAAGCGCCCGCGTTTTTGCCAGCAGCGATTCAGGATGCCGGGTCACGCCGTCGGTGCCCAGCAGGCCAACAACCGAGGTGATGCCTGCGGCAACGAGTGCAGACAGGCGAACTTCTGGCGTGCGGGTGTGAGGGCCCGCCTCACCGCCGCCACCGATCAAATGCACATGCTGGTCAATAAACCCCGGGCAAACCACCGCCCCAGCCAGATCGCTTTCCGGGCAGTCTGGCCTCGTTGTTCCGTGGTTCGCTTTTTCGATCGCCACGATTTTTCCCGCAGCGATCAGCAGATCGCAATGTCCCTTATCCTCCGGGGTGTAGAGATGTGCGTTGCGGAAAAGGTGGGGTTTCAGCACTGAAAAATCCATTTTTATCTCCTCAGAAGAGTAGCTGCATCACCCACATTGAGAGCAGGGCATTAATGACACAAAGAGTAATAATATGCGGATAATATTTCGGGTTTACGCCGGCGGTACCCAGGCAGCGGCCGGTGTTTTGCACCGGATTGCCCATTAGATAGATGGCGGGCAGCAGGATGGTGGCATCGTGGCCGTTAAGCGTGCCGGCGGCGACCAGGCTGGCACAGACGCCCACGCCGCCGCCCATACTCATCACCGAGGCCAAAAGAACCGTTGCCGCCGCACCCGGAAGGCCCCACAGCGCCATAATTGGCTCGCATATCTTGCCGACAATATCCAGCAGGCCGGTGACCTTGAGCGCCTGAATGATGACAAACGCCATGACGACGTTCGGCAAGAGGCTGGTTGTGGCGATGGTAAAGCCGCGGCGGGCGCCGTCAATAAACAGATCCATGATATTTTTACGCGGCTGGGCGATCATGTTCTTCCTCCAGAAGACGACGATTTTCCATGTGGGCGATCCACAGGCGCAGGACGTTCGCGCCAACGAATTTAAACACCAGAATAACGGCCAGCGGCGTAATCACCGGGATGGTGATAACGGTGAAGAGCGCGGCACCGGAAGAAAAATAGTTGGTAATGATGGCGCTACCGCTGGTCTGAAAGGTGGCGAAAATAGCGCGCTCCTGGTCCGTAATCGCGCCTTCATCGGTTAACTCTTTGGTCATCCCTGCCGCCGCATCGGTGTTTTGCAGGTTGGCAATCAGCGCCAGGGAGCAAACGCCCGGCACACCCAGCAGCGGACGTAAAATGGGGGTCATAAGCTGCTGTGCGGCACGCAGCCCGCCCAGACCTTCGGTGACGGCGATGATACCAAGCGATAAAATGACCGAGGGAGCCAGCTCAAGGGCAAAGAGGAAACCGTCTTTCGCCCCCGTTCCGCCCGTTCCGCGAAACGTCAGGGCGCCGTTGACCGGGCCAAAGCTGCCGTTTAAGACGGTAAAATCCAGAACGCGCCACCATTCGGTGCTTTTGGCGAAAAAGCCCGAGAAAAAAACGGTGGTAAGTACAAACGCCACATAACCCACCCATGTCACTTTTTCCTCTCCTGAGGATGATGCACTCATAAAACCTCCTTTTTTAGTCGCGTACAAAAGTTGTACGTTGCATCACTAAAAACGATCGGGGGCTAAAACACGATATCCCAAAGGTTATTATCAGAATTCATTTAAGATGTCGGAGGAGTGCCTCGCGGAATCTGGCTCGCAGAAATGCGCGGGGGTTTTTCTTTTAGTCATCTTTTAGGTATAAGATTTACACACGGACAATTACTGTCCAGCTTATTGAAAACGAGGAATAACATGCGCGTAAAAGTCTGTGCAGGGATTGTAGGGGCAGCACTGCTGCTGGCGGGTTGTAGCTCCAGCAATGAGCTGTCGGCAGCGGGCCAGGGCGTTCGCTTTGTGGAAGATAAGCCTGGCAGTGAATGCCAGCTGTTAGGCACGGCAACCGGTGAACAAAGTAACTGGATGTCGGGTCAGCACGGTGAGGAAGGCGGTTCTATGCGCGGAGCGGCGAATGCCCTGCGTAATCAGGCTGCGGCAATGGGCGGCAACGTGATTTACGGCGTAAGTAGCCCAACGCAGAGTATGCTGTCCAGCTTCGTGCCGACCGCCAGCCAGATGACGGGCCAGGTCTATAAGTGCCCGAACTGATGTAATGTGCTAATGGCGCTGCGCCCGGCCCTGTAGGACCGGTAAGCGTAGCGCCACCTGCCTTTTTAGTGCTGCCGCAGCTGCAAATCGAGCGGCGTCTTGCTCGGCTCTCCGCCAATCTCACGTGCCAGCTTCGGCACCATATAGCCTGAAACCAGCGTTAACAGTTCGCGCATAATCTGCCGGGCTTCTTCATCCGTCACCATGAAATGCGCCGCGCCCTGAACGCGATCCAGCACGTGCAGGTAATACGGCATCACGCCCGCATCAAACAGGGCATTGCTCAGATCGGCCAGCACGCGGGCGCTGTCATTCACGCCGCGCAGCAGCACGCTCTGGTTCAGCAGCGTCACGCCCGCTTTACGCAGTCGCGCCATCGCCGCGCGAAACGCATCGTCAATTTCGTTCGCGTGATTAATATGATTCACCAGCAGCACCTGCAGGCGGGACTGCTCCAGGCGTGACACCAGGCCGTCGGTGATACGTGCCGGAATAACAATCGGTAAGCGGCTATGAATGCGCAGGCGCTTAATGTGCGGGATGGCTTCAAGCTGAGTCAGCAGCCAGTCCAGCTCATGATCTTTCGCCATCAACGGGTCACCGCCGGAAAAAATAATCTCATCCAGCTCCGGATGGGCTGCGATATAGTCCAGCGCGACCTGCCAGTTGCGTTTATTGCCCTGGTTTTCGGCATAGGGGAAGTGCCGACGGAAGCAATAACGACAATTTACCGCACAGCCGCCTTTTACCAGCAGCAGGGCGCGGTTGAGATATTTGTGCAGTAAACCCGGCACCACGCTGTTCTGCTCTTCCAGCGGATCGGTGCTGTATCCCGGCGCAGTAATGAATTCATCCTGCGAAGTAAGCGTTTGTTTTAATAGCGGATCGTCGGGGTTGCCTTTCTCCATCCGGGCCACAAACGCACGGGGAACGCGCAGGGCGAAAAGGCGCTTTGCCTCGCGGCCTGCAAGCAACTCTGGGTGCTGATCGAGGTCTAAAAGACGCAGCAATTCATCAGGACTGGTGATTACATCGGCAAGTTGCGATAACCAATCTTCTCTGGACGGGGTGTTTAGGGTTACAATATGCGCCATTTTGTGGCTTAGCTACCAGTTAACAAATTTAGAGGGCCTTATGGCAACGTACTATAGCAACGATTTTCGTGCTGGTCTTAAAATCATGATGGACGGCGAACCGTACGCGGTTGAAGCCAGCGAATTCGTTAAACCAGGTAAAGGCCAGGCATTCGCACGCGTTAAGCTGCGCCGTCTGCTGACCGGTACCCGTGTTGAGAAAACCTTCAAGTCTACTGACTCTGCTGAAGGCGCTGATGTTGTTGATATGAACCTGACCTATCTGTACAACGATGGCGAGTTCTGGCATTTCATGAACAACTCCACTTTCGAACAGCTGTCTGCTGATGAGAAAGCGGTAGGTGACAGCGCTAAATGGCTGCTGGATCAGGCTGAGTGCATCGTGACCCTGTGGAACGGCCAGCCTATCGCAGTGACTCCACCAAACTTCGTAGAACTGGAAATCGTTGAAACCGATCCAGGTCTGAAGGGTGATACCGCAGGTACCGGCGGTAAGCCAGCCAAACTGTCTACCGGCGCAGTGGTGAAAGTGCCACTGTTCGTACAGACTGGCGAAGTGATCAAAGTGGATACCCGCTCCGGCGAATACGTATCCCGCGTGAAGTAATTTACGTATGATTGAAGGCGCAGCGCCCGCTGCGCCCGATTTTTTGCAGGCAGGGATGATGAAACGTACCGTTAAAATTCTGCTTCTGTTAGCGCTCTCCAGTGCATTGCTTTCTGGCTGTAACACCACGCGTGGAATGGGACAAGATATCCAGGATCTGGGTCATATCATTTCTCACGCCGCCAGCTAAGTTCGTCTAATTTTCCTAAAAATGCTTCCTCTTCCGTCAACCGGCGGGATTTTGTCTATTCTTAAGTTGCTATACACAAAACAACTTTGGCTATAAAAGGAAGATATTATGGTTAAGAAGACAATTGCAGCGATCTTTTCAGTCCTGGTACTTTCTTCAGTGTTAACGGCCTGTAATACCACGCGTGGCGTCGGTCAGGATATTTCTGAAGGTGGTAGCGCGATCTCTGGTGCGGCAACAAAAGCTCAGCAGTAATGAATAAACGGTACGGGACCAGCCGGGTTTCGTACCGTCAGCTTTCTGATTCCTGCAGGGATAAGAACGGAGAAAAACGCGTATCCATATGTAACTTCATGCGGATATTGCGTTTATAGGTATAAACCGTTTTTCCGTTGATGCTCAGGTGAGCGGCAATTTTTTGATTGCTCGCGCCGTCCATCCATAACGTCAGCACCTTCTCTTCCTGTCGGGTCAGCAAAGGGGCTGCCGCCGTTGGTCTGTCAGCGCTGGCGCGCGAAATTAACGCGTCGTTGATAACCGTTGCCACCTCTTCGAGACTGGCGTTTTTCAACAGCGACGACCAGACCGGAAACTTCCCAAGCCAGTCGGTCATCCCGCTGTCCTCTCCCGACTGCAGCAAAATAAACGGTAATCGTTCACTGGCGTTAAGCAGGGAAGAGAGCTGCTGAAAATGGTGAATATCCTGCCTGAAGCCGTACAGGTCAGCGATAACCAGCGTTGGTTTCCATTGCAGAATGTGTTCTCTGGCAAGAAACAGATTATTCAGCCCGGTCACTACGTAGTGTCCCGGGAACAAACCGGAATGATTGAGCCATGCTTCAAACCCCGCGCGGGTGAAGTGACAACGGTCAATCAAAAGAATTTTGAACATATTTTATTCGCAGTCGGCTAGTGGTTTGGCTTCCTGCCATCAGAAAGCACATCATCATAGAGAAGTCGGATGAGTGCTAAAAGCCGGAACTCCGCGCCATACTGCGGCTATTTCTTGCCTTAACGTGTTCAGCAAAAAGGGATTGAAAAAAAATAGCACGCTAACCACAATAGGTGGCGTAATCTCTGCCTTACGGGACGACCCGTAAGCGTTTCTTTCACCGGGGACGGCCCCAACTTGCATTAAGTTAAGGAGCCTGACATGTCCTGGATCATTCTTTTTATTGCTGGCCTGCTCGAAGTGGTATGGGCGATTGGTCTCAAGTACACCCACGGATTTACCCGCCTGACGCCCAGCGTCATTACCGTTACCGCCATGATCGTCAGTATTGTTCTGCTATCCTGGGCGATGCGCTCTTTGCCTGTGGGAACGGCTTATGCCGTCTGGACGGGTATTGGCGCGGTGGGGGCCGCCATCACCGGCATTTTGCTACTCGGCGAGTCAGCGAGTCTGGCGCGTATCGCCAGCCTCGCTCTGATTGTGGCCGGGATCGTTGGGCTTAAGCTCAGCACCCACTAATGGGGCTGTTTTACCCAGATAAGTTTTGATACATCAAACCCTTGCCGGGTCGCGACGTCCAGCATCTGCTGCTTCATTTCTGGTGAAATAGTTGGTGTGCGGGAGAGTATCCACAGGTAGTCGCGATCCGGCCCACAGACCAGCGCATGGCGATACGCTTTGTCGAGCGCTATCACGTTATAACCGCCATAAAACGGACCAAAGAAAGAGACCTTAAGCGCGGCCCGTCGCGGGTCGCCAGTGAAGTACGCTTTTCCCACCGACTGCTGCCACATCTCCCGATCGGGATTATAGCCCCGGTTGATCACCTGAATACCGCCATCATCCATCGGACTGTAATTCGCCGTGACCTTATCTAAACCCTGCTCAAACCGATGGTCGAGGCGCGCGATTTCATACCATGTTCCAAGGAAGCGTTGTGCATCAAAAGGCGTGACGACGGTGACGCCAGGAGGCGGGGTAGGGGAACTGCAGGCAACCACTAAAAACGCGGCTGTCACCGCGGCGATAACAGGCAGAATGCGCATAGGAGTTTCCTTACTGTTTTTTGTTAAGTGTAGATGACAGCAGGAAAAATGCGGAAGATTGTGCGGCGAATTTCGCCGCACACCGTGGTTTTGAAGGCCGGGTAAGGCGAAGCCGCCACCCGGCAATGTTTTACTGCAGCGCGTCGAGGATACGGTATGCCGCCTCAACGCGTGCCGGGTTCGGATAGCTTTTATTCGCGAGCATCACAATGCCGAGCTGCTTTTCAGGAATAAATGCCACGTAGCTGCCAAACCCGCCCGTCGAGCCTGTTTTATGGACCCAGGAGGCCTTGACCGGCGGCGCGGGTGGATTCACTTCTGCCACGGGCAATGGTGCCAGCGCCACCTTGTTATCACTGCCTCCGACGACGGTTTTGACATCGACCGGCCAGTTGAGCATCTCCCAGCCTAACCCCTGATACATAGCCCCCACGCGCCAGTAGCGAGACTGCGCCAGAGCAATGCCTTGCTTGAGTGAGGGAGCCTGAAGAGAATCCGGCTTCATGTTGGCTATCACCCAGCTCGCCATATCCTTCACGTTAGTTTTTACGCCATAGGCTTCCGCGTCCAGCATCCCTGGCGAAACGTGGACCGCTTTACCCTCACGGTATCCCCAGGCGTAATGCGCCTCTTCCGCTTTCGGGACGTTAATCCAGGTATGGTCCAGCTTGAGGGGTTTAAAGACCCGCGTCGTCATGGCCTGCTCATAGCTCATGCCGGAAGGTTTAACCGCCAACGCACCAAAAAGACCGATGCTGGCGTTAGCGTAAAGACGCGTGGTGCCCGGCTTCCACTGCGGCTGCCAGTTTTGATAAAAGCGCAGCAGAGAGGCGGTATCCGTGACCTCATCCGGCACCTGTAACGGCAGACCGCCTGCGGTATAGGTTGCCAGATCCAGCATGCGAATGCCCTGCCACTGCTTGCCCGTGAGCTCAGGCCAGTATTTTGCTACCGGATCGCCCAGCGCTATTTCACCCCGGGCAATGGCATCGCCGCCCAGTACGCCGGTGAAGGTTTTACTTATAGAGCCCAGCTCAAACAGGGTTTGCGGGGTGACGGGTTTGTTCGCCGCAACATCGGCTTTACCGAAGGTAAAGTAGTGTGGCTGACCCTGATAAATTACCGCCACCGCCATACCCGGAATGGCCTGCGCGTTCATCAGCGGCGTAACGGTACGTTCCACCACCTCAGCCAGCTGTTTTTCGGACATCGGTGCGGCGAATGCAGCGCTGGCGACGCTGAGCAGCAGGGCACAGCTTAGGGATTTTGTCATCATCGGTTATCTTCCGTAATAGCAGTTCAAGGGAGTGTCCGGGCCCGTCAGACCGCTGTAGTCTGTTGGATTTGACTGTGGCTGACAAACGGTTAAATTTAGCATTAGCTGTTAATTTTTCTAACGGATGGGACCATGACCCGCAGCTATCTTCCGCTTAATTCGCTTCGCGCCTTCGAAGCTGCCGCAAGGCACCTCAGTTTTACGCATGCCGCTATTGAGCTGAATGTCACCCATTCCGCGATTAGCCAGCACGTAAAGGCGCTGGAGCAGCATCTTAACTGCCAGCTGTTCGTCCGCGTTTCGCGTGGGCTGATGTTGACCACTGAAGGCGAGAATTTGCTGCCGGTGCTGAATGACTCGTTCGACCGAATTGCCGGAATGCTGGATCGCTTTGCCAGCCAGCGCGCCCAGGAGAAGCTAAAAATTGGCGTGGTGGGTACCTTTGCTACCGGGGTGTTATTCTCGCAGCTCGCTGACTTTCGTCGCTGCTATCCGCATATCGATCTTCAGCTGTCGACGCACAACAATCGCGTCGATCCGGCAGCCGAGGGGCTTGATTACGCCATTCGTTATGGCGGCGGGGCGTGGCACGGCACGGAAGCGACGTTTCTTTGCCCTGCACCGCTTGCGCCGCTTTGCACGCCTGACATTGCAGCCGCGTTGCACACCCCTGCCGATATCCTGAAGTTTACCCTCCTGCGTTCTTACCGGCGCGACGAGTGGACCGCCTGGATGCAGGCCGCGGGAGAAAACCCGCCTTCACCGACGCACCGGGTAATGGTATTTGATTCGTCCGTGACCATGCTGGAAGCCGCGCAGGCAGGTACGGGCATCGCGATTGCCCCTGTCGATATGTTCACCCATCTGCTGAACAGTGAGCGCATTGTGCAACCCTTTGCGACGCAGATTGACCTTGGTAGCTACTGGCTCACGAGGCTGCAGTCACGCGCAGAAACGCCCGCAATGCGCGAGTTTGCTCAATGGCTGGTGGGGAAGATGCAGAAATAAAAGGCCCGCCGGATGGCGGGCCAGAGGCGTCAGATAGTGATCCCGGCAATCAGCGTGACCACGGTCAGGATGGTCGCCAGACCGTAGAATACCCATTTCCCGCTCGGTACATGGATTTTCAGGTCATGCATCGCATGGTGAATACGGTGCAGGCCACACCACAGCGGCAGGACGATCATCAGGAAGATGAACACGCGACCAATAAAGCTGCTCGCGAATGCCAGTACGCGTTCGTAGCTCAGCGCATCGCCCGGGAACAGCCCCAGCGGCAGCATAATGCCCACCAGCAAAATGATGACGGGGGCAATGATGGCACTCCACATGCCGCCTGCGCCAAAGAGGCCCCAGAAGACCGGCTCGTCAGAACGTTTTGGATTTGGATTGATCACAGTAGTCTCCTTACCAGAACAGTGCGACAAACAGAATGACCACAGTGACCAGAATCGTCACCGCCCAGAGCCCCTTAATCACCGGTTCTGGCCCCATTTTCTCGCCTTTTACGATGATGTTCGCCGCTTTTGGCGCCAGTTCAAACCAGGTTTTGGTATGCAGCAGCGCGGCTGCAAGCACGATCAGGTTCAGAATGACAATGATCGGGTTTTGCAGGAAACCGACAAAGCTGGCCCAGGTTTCCGGGCCATGCTTGAGGGCAAAAACGCCGTACATCAGCTCAAGGCTGAACCAGACCGCCGGTAGCGCTGTGCCTTCACGCAGCATGTAGAAGCGATAAAACGGCAGGTTTTTCCACCAGGTGGACGGCACAGGCCGCACATAGGCTTTGCGTTTAGTCGTCATCATGCACTCCTTAGCGTGGTTTCAGGGTCGCGATAAGAAAGTCTTTCGAGCTTTCCACTTTACCCTGCTGAATGGCGGCGGCCGGGTCGACGTGCTTCGGACAGACTTCGGAGCAATAACCCACAAAGGTACAGGTCCAGACGCCGTTCTGGCTGTTAAGCTGCGCCATACGTTCTTTTTTTCCGTGGTCGCGGCTGTCTTCGTTATAGCGGTGCGCCAGCGTAATGGCGGCCGGGCCGATGAACTCGGGGTTCAGGCCAAACTGCGGACAGGCGGCGTAGCAAAGACCGCAGTTAATGCAGCCGGAGAACTGATGGTATTTCGCCATCTGAGCCGGGGTCTGGGTGTTTGGCCCCTGATCCGGCGTGCGCGGGTTGCCAATGATGTAGGGCTTAATGGCTTCCAGGCTTTCGATAAAGTGGGTCATATCGACCACCAGATCGCGCTCGATAGGGAAGTTGCCCAGGGCTTCGACCTTGATGCCTTTGGTGTAGTCACGCAGGAAGGTCTTACAGGCCAGCTTCGGCACCTTGTTGACCATCATGCCGCAGGAGCCGCAGATCGCCATGCGGCAGGACCAGCGGTAGCTCAGATCTGGCGCCAGGTTGTCTTTGATATACCCGAGCGCGTCCAGCAGGGAGGTTTGCTCGTCGTAAGGAACTTCATAGAAAGCGCTGTGCGGTGCGGCATCCACTTCCGGGTTGTAGCGCACCACTTCAACTTTCAGTTTTTGCATCTCAGCCATTCGCCTTCTCCTTCTTCTCGGCGGCTTCTGCTTCTGCACCGTACACGCGTTTAGCCGGTGGCAGCGTGGTGATTTTCACGTCGCTGTAGTCCAGACGTGTGGTGCCATCCGCATCACGCCAGGCGAGAGTGTGTTTCAGGAAGTTGACGTCGTCACGTTCGGTACAGCCTTCATCAAGACGCTGGTGCGCCCCACGCGACTCTTTACGCGCCAGCGCAGAGTGCGCCATACATTCCGCCACGTTCAGGCCGTGGCCCAGCTCGATGGTATAGAGCAGGTCGGTGTTGAAGACGCTGGAGGTGTCGGTGATGCGCACGCGCTTGAAGCGCTCCTGCAGTTCCGCCAGCTTATCGACGGTTTTTTGCATCAGCTCAGGGGTACGGTAGATACCGCAACCTTCTTCCATCGACAGGCCCATCTCGTCGCGGATCTTAGACCAGTTCTCGTTACCTTCCTGGTTCACCAGATCTTTCAGGCGTTTTTCAACGTCTGCGACCTGAGCATCCAGCGCGGCACCGTTAGCTTCGCCAGCGGTTGCCGCTCGTTCCATCGCGCGCTCGCCCGCCATGCGGCCAAAGACCACCAGCTCGGCCAGCGAGTTTGAGCCGAGACGGTTGGCGCCGTGCAGGCCCACGGAGGAACATTCACCGACGGCGAACAGACCCTTAATACGGGTTTCGCACTGCTGGTCGGTTTCGATCCCGCCCATGGTGTAGTGCGCCGTTGGGCGGACTGGAATCGGCTCTTTCACCGGATCGACGCCGACGTAGGCTTTCGCCAGCTCGCAGATGAACGGCAGACGTTCCAGCAGCTTTTTCTCGCCCAAGTGACGCAGGTCGAGGTGAACCACGTCGCCGCGCGGTGTGGAGATGGTGTTACCTTTGCGCCACTCGTGCCAGAAGGCCTGAGAGACTTTGTCGCGCGGGCCGAGTTCCATGTACTTGTTCTTCGGCTCGCCGAGCGGGGTTTCCGGGCCCATGCCGTAATCCTGCAGGTAGCGGTAGCCGTTTTTGTTGACCAGGATACCGCCTTCACCGCGGCAGCCTTCCGTCATCAGAATGCCGGAGCCCGGCAGACCGGTTGGGTGATACTGCACGAACTCCATATCGCGCAGCGGCACGCCGTGGCTGAGCGCCATACCCATACCGTCGCCGGTGACGATGCCGCCGTTGGTGTTATAACGATAAACACGGCCCGCACCGCCCGTCGCCATCACCACCGCATTGGCGCGGATCTGGACGAGCGTGCCTTCCATCATGTTCATCGCCACCAGGCCGCGCGCGTGTCCATCATCCACCAGAATGTCGAGGACGAAATGCTCATCAAAGCGCTGGATTTGTGGGAACTGAAGGGAGGTCTGGAACAGGGTGTGCAGCATGTGGAAGCCGGTCTTATCGGCGGCGAACCAGGTACGTTCGATCTTCATGCCGCCGAAGCGACGAACGTTGACGCTGCCGTCCGGGCGGCGGCTCCACGGACATCCCCACTGCTCAAGCTGGGTCATCTCCGTTGGACAATGGTGCACAAAGTAGTCAACGACATCCTGTTCGCAAAGCCAGTCGCCCCCTGCAACCGTGTCGTGGAAATGGTATTCAAAGCTGTCATGATCCTGCGCAACGGCGGCGGATCCTCCTTCTGCGGCCACCGTGTGGCTGCGCATTGGATAGACTTTTGAAATCAATGCGATTTTAGCGTTGGGATTAGCTTGCGCTGCAGCAATCGCAGCACGTAATCCAGCCCCGCCAGCGCCTATTACGGCAAGATCGGCCTGAAAAGTTTGCACGACATTCCTCCAGATTTTTGTTATTTCGCAACGCGACAAACTAAAGGTAGTTCACCCGTCCAAAAGGACGATTGCGAAAGCGTTTCCACTGCTCCTTTATGGGTAAAACAGTATAACCGTGTAGATGTCAGGGAAATTTGACGTGTTCGATTTTTTTGCTGTTCTGTCCGGCGATTTATCATTGAGATTGATGAATTGCATCACGCAATTGTTCACCTAAATGAAATGCGCTTTTTTACTGCGCAAAATTTGTCTCTGTCCCTGCTAACGAGTAGACTTCGTGCCCTTGTCTGAAATCGGAGAACAACTCATGAGCGAAACGGCCACCTGGGAGCCGAGCGCATCCATCCCTAATCTGTTAAAACGCGCTGCAATTATGACGGAGATCCGCCGTTTCTTTGCCGACCGCGGCGTCCTGGAGGTGGAAACCCCGTGCATGAGTCAGGCAACGGTAACGGATATTCATCTGGTCCCGTTTGAAACCCGTTTTGTTGGCCCCGGCCACTCTCAGGGCATGAATTTGTATCTGATGACCAGCCCGGAATACCACATGAAACGCCTGCTGGCGGCGGGATGTGGTCCGGTCTATCAGCTGTGCCGTAGCTTCCGCAACGAAGAGATGGGTCGTCACCACAACCCGGAATTCACCATGCTTGAGTGGTACCGCCCGCATTATGATATGTACCGCCTGATGAATGAGGTGGACGATCTGCTTCAGCAGGTTCTGGATTGCTCAGAAGCGGAAACGCTCTCTTATCAGCAGGCCTTCCAGCGCCATCTGGAAATCGATCCGCTGTCGGCGGACAAAACCCTGCTGCGCGAAGTGGCGGCAAAACTGGATCTGAGCAACGTGGCAGATACCGAAGAGGACCGCGACACGCTGCTGCAGCTGCTGTTCACCTTCGGCGTGGAACCGCAGATTGGCAAAGACCGTCCGACGTTTGTCTATCACTTCCCGGCAAGCCAGGCGTCACTGGCGCAGATCAGCACCGAAGACCACCGTGTGGCAGAGCGTTTTGAGGTCTATTACAAAGGCATTGAGCTGGCGAACGGCTTCCACGAACTGACCGACGCGCGCGAGCAGGCGCAACGTTTCGAGCAGGATAACCGCAAGCGCGCCGCGCGCGGCCTGCCGCAGCAGCCTATTGATGTTAATCTGCTTGAAGCATTAAAAGCAGGTCTGCCAGATTGCTCCGGCGTGGCGCTGGGCGTAGACCGTCTGGTCATGCTGGCCCTGGGCGCAGAGCAGCTTGGCGATGTGATTGCCTTTACGGTCGATCGCGCTTAAAGAATTGCCGGGTGGCGCTGCCGCTTACCCGGCCTACTCGGTCATTTGGCCCTGCCACATTAAAAACTGCCATATTATTAATATGCGGGTCTTTTTCTTAATTTGCCCCTTATAGCCACAATATTAGTCTGGTCATCTGCTACCATCCGCGCAGTTTAATTCCTTTTCGGATGGTTCTATGTCCCAGTCACTCAAAAAGATGACCCTCACCGGGCTCATCCTGATGATATTTACCTCAGTCTTTGGCTTTGCCAACAGCCCATCAGCGTTCTATCTGATGGGTTACAGCGCGACGCCGTTTTATATCGTTTCGGCTCTGTTCTTCTTTATCCCGTTTGCGCTGATGATGGCGGAGATGGGCTCGGCTTACCGGAAAGAAGAGGGCGGGATCTACTCCTGGATGAACAACAGCGTCGGCCCGCGTTATGCCTTTATCGGCACGTTTATGTGGTTCTCCTCTTATGTCGTCTGGATGGTCAGCACGGCGGCCAAAGTCTGGGTGCCATTCTCCACGTTTCTTTTCGGTGCCGATAAAACGCAGGTCTGGTCTCTGGCGGGGCTGAGCTCCACGCAGGTCGTCGGTATCCTGGCGGTATGCTGGATGGTGGTGGTCACGCTGGTGGCGTCAAAAGGCATCAACAAAATTGCCCGTATCACTGCCGTTGGCGGTATTTCCGTGATGTGCCTGAACCTGGTGCTGCTGTTGGTGAGTATTGCCATTCTGTGCCTGAACGGTGGTCATTTTGCGCAGGAGGTGAACTTCGTTTCCTCGCCTAATCCAGGTTACCAGTCCGGGCTGGCCATGCTCTCCTTCGTGGTGTTTGCCATCTTCGCCTACGGCGGTATTGAAGCGGTGGGCGGGCTGGTCGACAAGACCGAGAACCCGGAAAAGAACTTTGCCAAAGGGATTATTTTTGCCGCTATCGTGATTTCCATCGGCTATTCACTGGCGATTTTCCTCTGGGGCGTCAGCACCAACTGGCAGCAGGTATTGAGTAACAACACCACCAACCTCGGGAACATTACCTACGTGCTGATGAAAAGCCTGGGGATGACGCTGGGTAACGCCATGCACCTGACGCCGGAAGCATCGGCCACCATGGGGATCTGGTTTGCGCGCATTACCGGCCTGTCGATGTTCCTTGCCTATACCGGCGCATTCTTCACGCTGATCTACTCGCCGCTGAAAGCGATCATCCAGGGTACGCCAAAAGCGCTGTGGCCGGGACGCATGACCCAGCTCAATACCGCAGGCATGCCTGCCAACGCTATGTGGATGCAGTGTCTGCTGGTGTGCATGTTTATTCTGCTGGTGTCATTTGGCGGTGATACCGCATCGGCGTTCTATAACAAGCTGACCCTGATGGCGAACGTGTCGATGACGCTGCCGTACCTGTTCCTGACCCTGGCATTCCCGTTCTTTAAGGCAAAGCAGGATCTTGAGCGTCCGTTTGTGATCTTCAAAACCCGCGCGGCAACGCTGCTGGCCACCACGGTGGTGCTGCTGGTGGTGGCGTTTGCCAATATTTTCACCATTATTCAGCCGGTGATTGAGGCGAACGACTGGAACAGCGCGCTGTGGATGGTGGGCGGTCCCATCTTCTTCTCGCTGTTAGCGATGGGGATTTATGAGAATTACCGTCGACGCGTGACGGCTTACATCGCAGAAGTGGCGTAGCGGGAATATTCCCCTCCCGAAAGGGAGGGGAGATGCGTTATAAGCTGCCCGCCGGGCGCGTACGCGCCGCTGACGTCAGCGTTCTTCCCGTTTTACGCCCGTCCAGGCTTTCCAGACGCATCTGGAACGGTGGGAACGGCATATCAATACCGTGCTCGCGGAAGCCCGCCAGAATCAGCTGGTGGATCTCATGGCGCAGCGGCATACGGTGGCCCATTTCGGCGGCGTAGATACGCAGCTCGAAAATCTGAATCCCCTGCTGTAAATCCACAAGGAAGACTTCCGGCGCCGGGTTGTCGATGACCAGCGAGCAGCGCTCCGCGGCAGTGTAGAGGATCTGGGTGACCTCTTCGCTGTTCGCGTCCGACGGTGCCGGTACCGTCAGCACCACACGGGTAACGGAGTCTGAGAGCGACCAGTTGATGAACTGCTCGGTAATAAACGCCTTGTTTGGCACGATGATCTCTTTCCGATCCCAGTCGCTGATCGTCGTCGCTCGGGTGTTGATCTTCGTGATGCTGCCGGTCAGATCGCGGATCGTGACGGTATCGCCAATGCGGATCGGTTTTTCGAACAGAATGATCAGGCCAGAGATGAAGTTGGCGAAGATCTCCTGTAAACCAAAACCTAATCCAACGCCGAGCGCTGCGACGAGCCACTGGAGCTTCGACCACTCAATGCCGATCATCGAGAAGCCAACCAGACCGCCAAACAGCATGATCAGATACTTGGTAATGGTCGTGATTGCATAGCCCGTACCCGGCGTTAAATCCAGATGCTGCAGCAGCGCCAGCTCCAGCAGTGCCGGGAAGTTGCGCACAAGTTGGGTGGTGATGATCAGCACCAGAATGGCAATCAGCACCGCCCCTAAGGTGATCGGCTCCAGGCTTTCAACGCCCTGCACCGTAGAGGTCACGTCCCACAGCGAGATGTTCTCCAGGAAGCCAAACGCGGAGTGGATCTCCGACCACAGGAAGATGACCGAGAGGAGGGCAATCAGCATCAGGATGGAACGAACCAGGCGCAGGGACTGGGTACTGATGGCATCCAGATCCAGCTCGACCTCGTCCGCCTCCGTCGTACCTTCCGTACTGTTAACGTGGTTTGGCTCCTCCTCACCCCGCGCGCGCTGGGCGAGGATCTCCGCCCGGCGATGCTTGGCACGGTCAAACGCCAGACGGCGGCGCTGGATCAGCATCCAGCGGCGGATAACGTGATACACCACCAGCAGCAGGAACCAGATGGCCACCGAGGTTTCGAGACGTGCCAACAGCGCCTGCGACGTCGCCAGGTAACCCACCGCGGCTGCCAGCATCGCAATCAACGGTGCGCTGAGCAGCAGGTTCCAGAGCAGCCGGTTGAACATATTGTCGCCGCTGCCGGTTTTATCCAGATAGAGCGGAATACCCGCGCGTTTCAGGCTGAGCGTGACGATGGCCAGCGCTCCGCATATCAGCATAAAGCAGAGGCGGCCCAGCGAGCCTGAAAACTCCCGGTCGTTGAGATTATCGAACATGATCAGCGCCATAATCAGCGGCACAATCAGCCCGATGCTCATCAGATAGTAACGCATGGCGCGCGCCACGCGATTACGCGGCCAGCCAAAGTGGGCGATGAACAGGCCATTGGGTCGCGCAAAGGTGGCGCAAATCATCACCACCCACAGCAGCGGCACCGTGGCGGTGACGCCATCGCCAATTGCTACCGCGAGCGGATAGGGCCAGGCTTCCCGCAGGCCATAGCCCAGCGTCATCCACAGCACCGGCAGCGGGGAGGCGACGAGAATCGACCAGAATACGGTGCGCAACGTCAGCCAGAAGTGATCCTGAGTAACCTTACCCACTCGGGAACTGGAACGCTCGAGGAAGCGGGTGAAATGTCTGCGCGAGTAAATGCTGAAGCCCACCAGAATTAACGCCCCCAGCAGCGGGAAAATGGTCTCTTTGCTGGTGAGCATCATCACGCTGGCCTGTCCCAGCTGGCTGAAGGTATCGAGCGAAATCAGACGACGCAGATCCTGGACAATCTCAATTGGCCACGAGAAGGTCATCGGACGCACGTCGGACGTCCAGAAGAGATAACGGTGCGTCGCCTCGTTCACCTCTTTCAACGCATCTTCCAGCTGGCTGTTGGACACTTTTAGCTTGGTCAGCTCAAGAATCAGCGTATCCCCGCCCTGGAGCAGAGAGTTCAGCAGTTCACGCTGGGTACGCAGCTGGGCTTCCAGAATGCGGCTTTGCTCGCCGGTCAGAGGCTGTCCGTCAGCCTGACGGATCTGGCGGATTTGCGGCTGCTTATTGAGAAGATCTTCAAAATGCAGTCGCTGAACACGTAGCTGGGCCATTTCGGTATCCAGCTGCTGCGGCTTCGGCATCTCCGGCAGGCGCGCGACCTGGGCGCGTAGCGCTTCGCCCAGCAGGTTTGACGATCCGAGCCACTGGGACTGTTCGCGCAGGGTGTTGAGCGCCTGGCGAACCTGAAGGGTTTGATTAGTGGCCTGACGCTGCTGCGAGGCCACCAGATCCATACGCTGCGCCTGTTGATTCAGCGCGGCCGAAAGCTCACGGTTGACCTTAAACTGCTCGACGATGCCAGCAGGCAGGTTATCGCTATTTTCTGCCAGCAGCTCTGTACTTTCCAGCGCGCGCTCCGCTTCACGCTGGCGCTGGCTATTGAGCTGGTTGCGCAAGGCCTGAAGATAGGCGTCCAGCTGCTCGCTCTGCTTCTGAGCGAGTTCTGAGCGCATCCGCGACAGCTCCTGGCGGTTATTGGCGGAAAGCTGCGCCAGCTCGAGCTCATCGACAAGGGCCTTCAGGCGAGCCGATTCTGCCTGCAGGCCCAGATTTTGGGCCTGCGCCTGTGGCGTGTTGCCGTTTTGTGTTCCCACGCGGCGCTCAACTTCATTAAGCTGGCGGCGGGCGTCGGTTTGCTGCTGCGGAAGCTGGCTGAGGGAGTCGGCAATTTCGCGCGCTCGCTCCTGCTCCTGCTGAGCAAGGCGGCTCTTTTCCAGAAGCTGGCTGCTGACCTGCAGGATCTCCTGGTTCAGCGCGTCGGAGGTCATGCCTGCCGGCACATCGCGCGGTTCGTCGCGCAAGTTATTGAGCTGCGCGCGCAGCGTCTGCGAGAGTTTGGGGAAGTTGTCGATAACCTGCTGATACTGCTGAGCGCGCTCAAGCGAGCCTTTCCGCTCCTCAAGCGCGTTCAGTGCGGACTGGAGCGACTCGACGGTCTCTGGCTGAGCGGGTTTGGCCGCTTTTGCCTGCTCCAGTTCCTGGGTTATCTGTTTGGCGTCGGGGGCTGTCGCTGCGTACGCCCCCATGCTGAGGCACCAGGCCATCAGTAGAACGATAATCGGGCGCACGTCAGCGATCCTTCTGTTGTTAGCCTTCGTCTTTTTTGTCGTCAACCAGCGGGCTGGCGTCGTGCTCGGCCTGGATCTCTTCCTGTGACAGCGGAGCAGGCTCTGCATCTGGCGTCACGAAGGTTTCGGTAGAGACCGCCAGCGGCTGGCCCAGCTTTGTCACCGACAGGCTTTCAAGCTCTTCAGCCAGCTTCACTTTGCCCGGCGCAAACAGGTTGATCACGGTGGAGCCCAGCTTAAAGCGGCCCATCTCCTGACCTTTGAGCAGGGCCACGGAACCTTCCGCTTCACCGGCAGGCCAGGTCCAGCGTTTGATCACGCCTTCGCGCGGCGGGGTGATGGTGCCTGCCCAGACGGTTTCGATGCTGCCGACGATGGTCGCACCGACCAGAATCTGTGCCATAGGGCCAAATTCAGTATCGAACAGGCAGATGACGCGCTCGTTACGGGCAAACAGGTTTGGCACGTTCTGCGCGGTCAGGTGGTTCACGGAGAACAGATCGCCC
>OJUF01000183.1_pt1 | contig 24890 bp, 20 predicted proteins | sample 1599891 | NCBI WGS metagenome assembly OJUF01 (sample SAMN04436926, study PRJEB24849) | human gut metagenome | biome: human gut; feature: NICU; material: stool | host: Homo sapiens | place: USA: Saint Louis, MO | collected 2012-05-24
ATTATTGTCGGCCACACCCATTTAGGGTGCTTACCTTCAACCAGTATTTTCTGGGTGTTCAGAATGGGATTAATGTTACAAAAATTTATGTGTTCACTGGATGATAGAATAGATGTCATTCCTGTGAACTATTGTGCTGATGCATTGTTAATGCTACTGGAAAGCTCGTTATCTAAGGGAGAAGTTATTCATATATCTGCAGGTAAAGAAGGCAGTGTAACATTTGCAGATATTGACAAATCTATAGCCTGTGCCCTGAATGGAACTCCCGTTGGTGATAAATATACTAAAGTTAGCTATGACGTGCTGGTCATGGAGAGACATGAATTAAAGAATATTTTTGGCCCCTGTAATGAACGTCTTATGCTAAAAGCCATTCGTTTGTACGGCGCGTTCAGCATGCTTAATGTCACTTTCAGCAATGAGAAATTACTGGGTATCGGAATGCCCAAACCACCAAAATTTACTGACTATATTAAAACTTGTATAGAAACGACTAAACATCTGTCGATCCCACAACAAATGGTAGTGGATTTTAAATAAATTTTATATTTTTTATAAACGGCCGTCGTTATGAACAATCAATATCTAACAGAAAGCTAAAATGGAAACGGAAAAATCTGGAGGATACTGTGCTTATAAAAAATTTTAAGCGAACCATTACATCCTGGAAAACATCTACATTCGAAATATATAAGCTGGCTTTTGAAAAATACGGCGGGAGCGTAAACATGCACCCGGATGTTGTTTCATTTTTTATGAAGAATCATGCATGGAAGATTGATTTTTTTCACTATGAAAAAAATGGTGATATTAAAGGCGCATACTTCCTGTGCAATGGAACGCAAGTTGGCATAATGGCTCGAAGGCGTTATCCTTTGTCATCTGATGAGATTTTAATTCCTTTTGATTCTCATACGAAATGCTTTTTTCCGGACAAAACGAATAAATTATCCATGATAAATAAACCTAACATAATAAACGCAACATGGAGTATAGCCAGAAAAAAGCAAAACTGCATAATAAAAGAAGAATTTTCCACGAAATTTGAAAAAACACGACGAAATGAAGTCCAGAGATTTATCAGAAACGGTGGAGAGATTAAATGCATAGAGGAGTTATCAGATAGTGAAATAGCCAGATTATACATATCACTTTTCCAGTCTCGATTTGGAAATATGTTACCTTGCTATAAATATGATGATTTATTGAGATTTGTTTCTTATCTGCGGAAAATGATATTTGGGCACGTGCTATTTTGGAATAATAAGCCTTGTGCTATTGACATTGTTTTGAAATCTGAAAGTTCATGTAATGTTTATTATGATGTCCCAAATGGTGCGATACTGAATGATGATGGCTGTATGAAACTCAGTCCTGGAAGTGTCCTTATGTGGTCAAATATTAATAGAGCCAGAAAATACTGTCATGAAAACAATAAAAAAATGATATATTCTATAGGAGCTTTCAGGCCTGAATGGAAGTATAAACTTCTGTGGTCAGCCCCCTTTAAACTTGGAAAATGTTTGTGCTGATAAATCTGTGTCAGGATAAATTGCTGTTAACAGTACTATATTAATTTACGGATTTACATTAACTAAATGCTCCTCTGCTTTGTAGAGGAGCTAAAAAATATTTCATATGTAGGTTGTTTGAATTGTTAATTAGCGAGTAAACCTGTTATCACTCAAAACCGCACCAAAATTCAGAGGTCCCTAATCGATGTGTCCCCCAGAACACCTCATAGTCTTTACCAAGAATTGCAGCAAACTCTAATGCTTGCTCATAATTGCAAAATACACCAAATAAACACCATGGAGAACACCTTATTACCCCCCACCCAACAATTGAGTCGGATAAAAAAGGATCTTTTTTAAGTAAACAATCTGTAATCATGGCAACAACCTCCTATTACCGATACGCAAATTTTGGTATAACCCTCTTGAATGTTAATTGGATATCATTTATTTTTTATTGAGTTAAAGCGTATTAGAATATGCATACGTTCAGTTCACAGAGACACAAACATCTATAAATAAGTAAACCATTATATCGCTGAGTTGTGTCAATTAAACAGAGTTCCTGATAGATAAATCTGGTGTAACTGAGTCATCCTGGCTTCGACATAAAAATAGAAATAACCACTACTTTTTAGTATCAGAAGCCCTGTGTATTATCAGTTTATTTTTATCTTCATACGATTCATTCTCTGTATTCCCCTTATTTCAAAGATACTTTCCTCAATGCATTCCAAATCAACAATTTATCCATCTCATTTAAATTTTGCTGTTGGATATTCTGCATAAAGTGCACTTTTTCCCATTCAGTCAGCGATCCCTCTGACTTCAACCGTTTAGCCAAATCCTGCAGAATTCTATAGTTTAACTGAGCGATTTGTTCTCGAACATCCTTAAGTGGACGAGGTTTCCAGTCAGTTTCAGGAACCGATAGCCAGTCAGCACGATATCGGTACTGGATTGCTTTCGCAACATCCATTTGGGCTTGGATAAAAGGTATTGCGGTATCCTCTTTTATTCCTAGTTTTCCTGCATCAGCAATAGCATTTTGTAATACTTTTTTTTCTTGAAGCAAATCTTCTATCGCCTGATGGTGTTGAGCCTTATACCCGGCTACATCTTTCATATATGACAAACGTTCATTAATCAGATTGATAACTGAATAACTGCCTGCTGATGCTTTAGATGTTGCAAAAAAAATTGCAGCGATAAACATTAATTTAATTAGGTAAAGTTTTTTCATTACTGCTCCATCATTATTAATGAATATTGTCTGGTTTGAAATATAAAACCTCTACTTAAAAAAGGCGATAGTTATTCTTGCTTATTCGGAATAAAGTTTCTTTATTAATCTCCTAATGTATTTTACAACCTCTGAAAAAGATGAATAAATTGAATCAGAAGTAACAAATAAAGAGTGTTCCATAAAATAACTCATTGAATATTTATTATCTGTTGTAACCTCTGACTCATAGAATAAAGAAATATAATATTGTTGAGTGAATGCATCATGAACTAAATTGGTAACACTTTGCTTTATACTTGCGACTGATAACAGCACACAAAAAAATAACACTTTCATAAAGTTATTCGATATCCGCCCTGCTGTTGTATCAATAACATGTAGTACCGCAAAATGTTATAACATAACATTTCTGTCATCAACAATAATCATACGCTCATTCTCAGATAGAAGGCTTTAGCCAGTTTGGTTGTAGCAGTTGCCAACACAGCTATGGATGTCGAGCGCTCCTCTATGACAGTTCAAACAATCGTGAGATGAACGTCATGGCAAAGCGTCAAAGGCCTTCCCCGATAACTCTGGAACAAATCGAAATTCGTTAGCTAAAGAAAAAACCACAAAGGATAGAAATGAAAACGGAATATTATACGCTCTTGATGTCGAAAAGTTCCTGATAATCAGGACGCTCACTGTGCTTTATCCTGTAGTCATTCTCTGCCACATGTCTGGGGTTTACACTAGTTGTTGCAGCCTCTACCAGTCCGCCATGTAATGACATGGCCATATAGTTGAATATTCATGCACTCAGACCATTATTAATATTATGATGGATTAATACCGAACGAATCGGAAGGTAGATACTTGAAAATCTAGAATTGAGACCAGTTTTTGTTGACTACTCCCGACATAGCAAGAATTAACGTTCAGTCATGCTCTCATGAATTGTTCCCTTTATAGGACTAAGAACAAAATCAATTACCCGACGATAGCCTGTGATTATTTCTGCTGTAATGTTCATACCTGATGTCATCCTTACTTCTTTTCCCTCAACCATCATGACCGAATCAAGTAACATGATTTCCCCATCAAAATATAATCCTTTCTGGTTATCCTCGATAGCTTCACTACTTACCGTTTTGACGATACCATGCAAGTAACCGTGACGAGTATAAGGGAATGACTCGACTTTTATAACGACGTCCTGTCCAGGCGAAACAAAGCCGATATCCTTATTACTTATTTTAATTTTTGCATCAAGGTGATCGTGTTCCGGAACAATAACCATCAGTGTCTGTGCCGTTGTAACAACACCACCTTGTGTAAAGGTGGCCAGTTGTTGTACAACACCATCGACTGGTGATGTAATTTGTAATGCATCCAGCCGTTCTCGGTTCTTATCCAGCTCATGGGTTACTTGTTGGATAGTGTCCCGTAATTGCTTAAGTTGCTCCATCAGGTCCCTACGGAATGTTTGTTTAAGAAGCCTGTACTCATTATGAGCGTGAGCAACAGCCTCACTGGCCTCTCTTATTTGACTCTTTAACACCTCAAGTTCATTTATTATTTCCACATACTGATTTTCCTGGTCCAGTAACTGATGTTTAGATATGGCCTGTTTTTTATAAAGAGAGCGCATATCGCTTAGTTTTATCTGGATTATACGTTTCTGTTGCTCCAGTTTAGCTATCCGGGATTTTATAGCTGCCTGTTCAGCCGTCTTCTGGCGAATAATGACCTGCTGCTGCTCACGGGATGTAGTCCATGCGACAAATTGCGCTTGCATCAACCGATTGGCTCTCTCGGAATCTGGTCCGGTAGGGGATGTCATTAATGGAGGCAAATCATTCTCCGTTGCGTTAAGGAGGGCCTCCAGCCTTTGTTCATCAAGGCGTGATTGCGCCAGAACGCTTTTATTTTGGGCATTCTCAGCTTCCGCACCTATCGCAGAAAGAGAGATCAACAACTGCCCCTTTTTGACCTTCTCGCCATTTCTCACATAGACTTTATTCACACGCGAAGTTTCCAGTGGCTGAATGACTTTACTACGGCCACTCAATATCAGCTGGCCTGGCGCTACAGCAACGATCTCAACTTTATAGAAGACGGAAATTAATATCGCCAAGACCAGAAAGATCATAATTGTGCGCGCTACAATCCGAGGAAGAGGTGATACCGGTTTTTCGGTCAGTTCAAGATGTGCCGGCAAAAAATCATACTCATCCCGTAGCCGTTTGGGAGCGTCTAACGACTTCCTTATTGACCAGGCTTCGCGGAAAACTACAAAATACTTCTTCACCAGGTCTGAAATACCCTGCATCCATAATTTCATGTTCATTCCCTTGTTAAGCAGATTGCAACTGATGAAGGTAGTGGTAAATGCCGTCAGGGCGAGCCAGCAATTCCTGATGGGTTCCAGACTCGGCTACGTTCCCTTTATCCATCACCATAATCCGGTCAGCCATCCTCACGGTTGAGAGCCGATGGGCAATAATGATCACAGTTCTGTTTTTACAGATATTGTGCATATTCCGCATGATGGCGTTTTCAGATTCGTAATCCAAAGCACTGGTAGCCTCGTCCAGAATCAGGATTCTAGGGTCAGTAATCAGCGCACGAGCGATAGCTATACGCTGTCGTTGGCCACCAGACAGGCCAGAACCCTGCTCGCCAACCACGGTGTCGTAACCCTCTGGAAGTTCGCTTATGAAGTCATGAGCGCCAGCCAGGCGGGAGGCAGCAATGATTCTCTCCATTGCGATGCCCGGACAGGCCAGCGCAATGTTTTCTCGGATGCAGCGGTTAAGCAGAATGTTTTCCTGCTGCACGACGCCAATCTGACGGCGCAGGGAAGCTGGGTTAACCAGGGAAATATCATGGCCATCAATCAGTATCTGCCCCTGTTCGGGTACGTAGAGCCTCTGAAGAAGGCGAGTAAGCGTGCTCTTACCCGATCCTGAACGACCAACTACACCAATAATCTCACCGGCAGCTATATTAAAACTAACGTTTTCAAGAACGCGCGGGATCTCCGGCTTGTAACGGAAACAGATGTTCTTGAACTCGATATCCCCTTTGAGTGGCGGCAGATTAATACCGTTCCCTGACACCTCTGTCGGGTAGTTGAGGATATCCCCCAGGCGCGCGACGGAAATGCCCACCTGCTGGAAGTCTTGCCAGAGTTGGGCCAGGCGTAAAACGGGTGCCGTCACTTGCCCTGAAAGCATATTAAAGGCAATTAGCTGACCAATGGTCAGCTGCCCCTCAATGACAAGATGGGCACCTAACCATAACGTAATGATCATCACGGCCTTCTGGATGAGCTGTATACCTTGCTGCCCTACAGTAGCGAGATGAGTCACCGAGAAACCGGCAGAAACATAGCTGGCAAGCAGCTTGTTCCATTTGTGGGTAATCTGGGGCGTTACCGCCATTGCCTTAATCGTGCCTATGGCAGTTACTGTTTCGACAAGGAAAGATTGGTTTTCCGCATTGCGCGCAAATTTGGTGTCCAGGCGCTTTTTGAGAGGCGGGCTGATGAGTAGAGACCAGACGATATAAACAGGTAGTGACAGGAATACGACCAGCGTGAGTTTGTAGCTGTAAGTCCACATTACAGCCAGAAAGATAAACGAGAAAAGCATATCCAGAACCGACGTTAAAGCCTGGCCGGTCAGGAAGTTGCGGATCTGCTCAAGCTCCCGAACTCTGGCAACGGTGTCACCAACTCTCCGCATTGAAAAATAAGAGAGAGGCAGAGCTAACATGTGTCGGAATAAGCGCGCGCCCAGCTCAACGTCTATCCTGCTGGTTGTATGCGCGAAAATATAGGTTCTCAATCCACCGAGTATGACCTCGCACAAAACAACGACGACCAAAGCAATAACAATGACATTGAGGGTAGAGAAACCTCTATGAACAAGTACCTTATCCATGACAACCTGAAAGAATAAGGGTGTCATGAGTGCCAGCAGCTGCAATGCAATGGAAGCGGCAATTACCTCAATAAAGATACGTCGATATTTTATTACGACAGGTATAAACCAACTGAAATCAAAGCGCGCCAGCTTACCCAAAACAGAACTACGGGAAGCGATGGAAATGACTTTACTGCTGTAACGTTCTTCAAACTCTTCTTTAGAGAGTGTAATTGGCCGATCTTCATGGAAATCATGAATAAGATATCGGTTCGTGGCTTTATCGATGGCAGCAAGAATAAAGTGCTCTCCATCATCGCGCCAAACGAGAAGGGGGAGAGTGAGGTAGGGGAGACGAGAGATGGGCTTATTGTCCAGTCGGCTTTTCAGGCCTACCTGGCGAGCTGCCAGAACCCAGGCATTTACACTTATTCCATTTTTTTCAGGATCAAACTGATGCTCTATATCTTTTGGAGAAACAGCAATACCGTGATACTGCGCAAGCATGACCAGCGCAGAAAGTGCGAAATCGTTAGTCATAAATAAACAGGAATAGATTTTAGGAAATGGCAGCCCATAAAGGGACTGCCATATTAAAGTTAGAAGACAGGGTTAACAGCAAAGAACTTGCCTATGTCCTCTTCGATTATCTGGGGCTTGTCGACTTCGGATACTTTGAAGCCGACTTCAGACATCTTCTCGATAAGTGCATCAATTTTCTTAGATGAGATTACCAAACCATCACCAGTGATAATGGATTCAACCTTCATATCTCTATGTTCAGAAATGACGTTATCTTTCTGTCGATCATAAAGGAACCAGTTGTCGAAGGTAATAGCGTCTGTACTACCCTGAACGGTCAATTCCAGGTTATCGCCATCAGTGTTGCGTCGGAACGAGAGATCTTCGGCCTTTATGCCGTTAAGGAACAGAATATCGTTGGTTCCTTTTCCCTCATGAATGTGGTCGTGTCCATCGCCTTTACTGAAGAGATAGACATCGTTCCCTTCGCCACCATACAGAGAATCATTTTCGGCTCCACCACTTAGCAGATCGTCACCGTCACCGCCCCAGATAACATCGAGGCCGTCGCCGCCATACAGCAAGTCGTTCCCACCATTACCATAAATGACATCTTGACCTTCACCGCCGTAGAAGTAATCGGTATGTTCTCCTCCCTTGAACATATCACGACCATTGGTTCCAATAATCTGCTCTACCGAACGCAGTTTATCCTCTACGTTATAGATGCCTTTTGCGACCAGAACATCGCGGTATTCAATGCTTTCGGTATTTTTGCCGACATTATTATTCTGAGTTGAGATAACCTCATGATAGACGTCACTGTTGACGCCACGTTTAACGTCATAGTCGCCCGGTCGTCCGTTAACAGCCTCTATCTGTGACCATAGCGCTGATGAACGTGCATAGCTGACAGTATCAAAACCCTCACCGCCTTCAATAACAGACTTGCCCTGACCGACATAAATAGTATCATCACCACCGCCCATATACGCGGTTATACCTACGTCATGGATGTTTTTGTCACGGAAAACTATTCTTTGCACAACGTTCGAGAAATCGGCAATCGTGCTGGTATTACCTTTATCGGTAATTTCCCAATCTCTAGTTTTCCCTAATGAAAGCGACAGCCATGAGTTTTTACCTGTCTGCACTCGAATACGTGATTCTGAAGTGGGCGTCATCAGAGGCGTCAGGAAAGTTAGTGCCTGAGACGGCGACTTGGAGTTCAGAGTGATGCTGCCCTCTATGTCGTCGAGCCTAACTTCTTTTTTGTCTGTGCTAAGCTTTCCGTCCTTAAGGATGGATGCGTATACCTTGCCACTGGAGATATTATCTCCCATACGGGTAACAGCGGCCAGTTCGCCCAGCATGGAATCCCAGCCTTGCTGGGTAATGGTTACAAGAGACTTAACCCCCATATCCTTAGCCAGCTCATGCAGCTTTCCGAGGTTTTCTTCCATGAAGGCTGCATAACGGGAATCATATCCGTATTCGAAATAATTCTGCCCCGGATGAACTTCCTGCCACTCGATGATTTTTTGGTGATATTTGTTGGCGATGTTGTTGATCATCCCTTGCTTCGATGCTTCAAGGATGGCCGCAACAACGCCTGCTACAGTCCCGATAACCAAAGCTACAGGGGCTGCGACGACAGAACCGGCTGCCGCAGCACCAAGTCCGGCCGATACGGCACCGAGCGCTGTAGATACCGCGGTCGTGGATGCTTCAACTGCGCCATATTCCTTGTGAAAATTGGCAAGCAGTTCATCGCCGCTATAGCCGTATTTTTTGTACTTTTCCGCGACTTTCAGAATTTCATCTGCGTACTCGAATTTCTTCGCTACGTTATAAAAAGCCAGAGGGCTGATAGCGAGAGAAACTGACGAAGCGATAAAACCGATCACCGGCGCGGTGACGGACAGCCCGGCTGCCAGCCTCTGCGCCACCATGATTTGAGTTACCGTTTTAGCGACGTTCCCAAGAATTTTTGAGGTCATCTCCACGCCTGCCGCAGCCTTCTGCCCCGTACTGGCCGTTGGCGAGCCTAAGACCATACCGGCGCTGATTCCCCCTAGTACACCGGCAACACCACTAAGAACAGCTGTACCCGTTTTAAAATCGAGGCCTTTGATGCCCTGCAGGACAGACGAAACACTCTGAAGCCCACTAACTCCCTGGAGTTTTTCCCCCAGATTAGAAAATGAGTCAGCGAATTTACTGATTGACCCTACCGAACTGACCGCCATTTTCAGCGTTTCACTGGCTACGTTCAGGGCACTTTTGGCAATGGTAAAGCTGTCAGTATTCCCCGAGTTAACCAGAGCATTAAGATTCACTCCAGCTAAAGAGGTAGAAAGAACAGACTGAACGGTTAATAGCAGGGAAGTAAACTGGCCAACGCGATTATTGATATCGCCAGTTGTGATGTTTTCCGTTGTTGTATGTTTTTTTAAAAGCGAGTCTAAGTATTCAGCAGAAATCGCAACCCCCTTACTGGTAACAGTAAGGACGCCGCCAGCCACGGCGATAGCATCTTTTGCTATAGTTAGATCTGATGACTTTTCAACTGAGATTCCCAGCTTTCTCGCTGCGAGCGCCAAATCTTTCATACTTCCAACAAGTCCTGTTGTTGAAGCCACATTCAAAACAAGACTGGGGGATTCATTCGTCGACATATTCACCTCGGATATTTCTTAATGCTTCTGATAGTTCATAGTGATATTGAATAAACTGTTTTTTAGCTACTATTTTATCGACCTTACCTCCATGAAACTCTGTGACTTTACTTGTTGGTGAATTTTGAGCAACTCTTATTGCTCTGAAAAGAGAATAGGGAAAGTGTTTTCTCATATACTGATATAATTCATGTGTATGACCAAATGGTGCCATCCAGTCAATAAACCATTTTCTGTCACCCGATACCCACTCATCAGTCGTCAGTGAGTTGGTATCCATTATATATTTAACTTCACATTCAATACTCAAATTAGCCCAGCTACACCATGCCACCGGATAATCGTTCTTCATCAAAAGAACATACTGCTTGTGAATGATTGCCGGGAGTATGTTGTTATGGAATATAGATATAGGCCAGCTTTTATGAAGTGAAGAACATCCCCAAAGCCAGGCTGCTTTACCAACAATTTCAAAATCAATGTCGTATCTGTCCATATAAGTAAAATTTAAATAGTTTTATTTTTCAACATGTAGCATGGCCTGCCATCATTCTCACTTGAGAAATTCAGAGTGACAGGATGGCAAGGCCCAGAGTTATATCAAAGTTGTTATTTTGTTATTTGCATTCAGCGTAAACAAATCAATCCCGAATATAAGTATAATCAGAACTCATATCGAATACCGACAATACCTTCATAATTGTTTTTGAAGTAACCGTCAAATTTCGCATTAACACCTGCTTTAATGTGTAAATTTTCAGTTGCTTTACCTTCGACTTCTACAGAAGATGTGATTCGCTCCAGGTTCTTCGACTTGTATTGGTGCTGTGACCAGTTATCGCTCAGAGAAATTCCGGACATCTCGTTAAGGTTGTTATTACTCCACACACCTGCTTTAAGCTTAATGTCCTTAATTTTCTTCTCAGCCTCAACTCCGGTTTTAAGCCAAAGGGCATTACCCCCGCGAAGCTCTGCACTGCGGCCTTTGCCTTTTAAACGGCTGTCACTCACCTTGACGCCATTAAGCGAGACAGTAGGCGTAATTGAGAAGTCTGCGTTTTCAAAATTGAATTTGTAGCCAGCTCGCAGACCACCTGTGAACACATGACTTTTCACCTTTCCTGACAGATCGCGCAATTCGCCATGAACTTTAAAGTCCTCGGTTAACTGGCCAAAGCCTGCGGCCCCATCAACAAACAAGCCTTCCATGAGTTGCTGCCTGACGTAGACGTTCACACCCCACAGGTTATAGCCGTTTCGGTAATAATCGGCTTTGGCTTGTCCACGATTAAGATCTGCGCCAACGCCCCACCATGAACCGGAATCATTCGACTTCTTGAAGCCGATGTTCAGGACGCTCTGACTAAGCGTGAAGTCGCCATGTTTGCCGTAGCTTTGCTCCGTCAACGCCCACGCTCCGTTTGCTGCAGTCCCATCCACAACCTGTTGCCAACGGTCTGCTCTATCACTCAGGATGTACTCATGAGAGATAAAGGTATCTCTGGCCTTATTTAACAGGGCCGTATTCGAGTGTCTTGTTAAAGCACTATCTACCGTAGTTTCTTGAGTTTTCTCACTATTTTTTTTAGTAGAACTGTCAGATCCCGAAAATGTCAGTTCCTCATTCTGCGAATCTGGTTTCGCATCTTCCTTTCCACTCTCGGTTTCTTTCTCCACAGGGGGGGCCGTAGATTCCGAACCGTCGTCAGTAACCACTTTCTCTGGTTCTGGTGTGTTTTCCTCTTCACTGCTGGACACGACTTTAGCAAGCTGCCACATTACTTTTCCGTCAGCTTCTTGTACTTGGGTTTCAGGTGTGAAATCTGAAAAACCGCGTGTAAAGCTGCCAAAAGAGAACATGTTATGTGCTGTACCTGCTGGCGCAGAAACGACAGTCAGATCATTTTTGAGGCGCGCATTCTCATCAAAGAACAGCGAAACATCCAGGATGTTATTTTGCCCTTGCGCACGTTCAATAATTTCAATTCGGTCGCCAATCCCTTTGCTTACATCTGCACCTAAAGAAATATGCATATCGGTGGCGTCCATTTCACTGATGCGTAATGTCTTAGGATTCCAGTCTGAGCCTAGCATTGACAGAGATCCGCCATGACTTACAAACTTACCTAATGAGGAATCTCCGGCTATGTTCCATTTGCCGCGCCGATCTAATTGCACACTTGAAGAGTCGTCGCCAGTGATAGTGCCATTGAATACAGCATGAAGAATATTTAACTCAGTATAGTCTTTAAGCATCGCATGGCCATTGAAGACGCTCTTGTCAGATTCTTTTTCGGCCACAGAACTACCTTCTTCCAGTGAGAATGCAGTACCTTTACCATCTTTTGTATCAATGAATACTTTGTTATCTCCAAGCGCAATAACAGAGTTGTTGGCATCGAGATTAGTGCTCAAGGTAGCATTGCGGGCAAGCCGGAGATACGCGTTGTTCAAAACGAGTTGACCAAACGTAAAGTCTCTGTTTTCCCAATCTTTCTGCTCGAAAGACGTTGGCTGTGTGAGTACAGAATCGTCGCCTTTCGCTGATAAATGTTCAGCTGTTTGCTGGGAATTAAATGCATGGATGACAGGATGTCCCTGTAAAACCAGGTGCCCGTTGTCTTGGGTGAAAGTCCCTTTGATATTCGCGGCCCCATCGAGAACCAAAGCGCCCCCATATTCTGAGGAAACTCGGTTCTCCACGTTCATGTTGCCTTCCAACCTGCCGTGAAACACGTAACTCTTATCATTCGTTCTCTTAGCTATTAGTTTTTGAGCTGCATCGAGTTCATGGCCTAAGTATTCCCAATTATCATCACTGATTTGAGAAGTAGGAAAATACCCATACTTGCTCTTTTTGAGAATGAAGTAGTCGGTTGTTCTTGTGTAGGTGTTATTGTATTCGTATAGATCGCCTACTGTCCCTCTATTAGAGGAATCCCATTCATGGGTAGTGATATCTCTCGGCTTAAGCTGATAGTCAAGTGTGATGGTTGAAATATTTTCATTATCATCGTTAGCAAGCACTGCACCGTAATCGGCGGCCTTTAACTTGTGGAAAGTCGCACTTGTACCATTGAGGTCAAGTTTACCGCCCCGATATCCCCATGAGACACTATCTGGGTTAATTTGTCTTCCATTACCGAGAATAACAGACGATGTGCCCCCTGCGATGTTAACGCTACTAAAGGCTTGCGTTGACCCTTCTTCATTGGACTGTTGATTAAGAACAACAGTACCGGCACCGACTTTTAATCCCCCCTCGTTGATTCCAGTACCCTCAACGATGAGCGTACCTTCGCCGATCTTATGAAGATTATCTCCTTTTAATCCGTTGAGCTGCCAGTTTACCGTTGAAAGCTTGTCAACGATGATGCCAGCACCAGTCCAAACGCTATTGTTTATGGCTGTGACTGTATAGTTGTCTAAGAATCTTAAATAACCAGCCCCCTGGAACACATCATCAACAAGCTTTACTTCCCCTCCTTTTCCAGAGAAATGAATATTTTTTCCTGCATTAAGATCGGAGCCTTGTTTACCTTGCATTTTATAGGTGACATTGCCCTGTGTAAGATCACCAGTCCCAGTTTGCGGGTCGAAACGCCATGTCAAAGGCGCATCATCAGAAGAGTCGAAAAGAACAAACGGACCATCATCTTCAGTCATTTTTTGATGAACAAAACTCAGTGGTATAACAGCCCAGTTGTTTGCTCTACCGCCCGGACCATTGCCGGCTGTGAGAACACCAACTAAAACCCATTTTTGTAAGATGGTGTCCCAGGCAAAGAGCGGAGAACCACTATCACCAGCCTCACCATAGATCGGTAATACGTCATTCTTCGTGTAGTCAAAAACTAATCCAGAGGAGCTTGATAACATCTCTCCACCCTGATATGAAGAAGGGTTACCCACTGTACCGCCAGTAAGCCAGTTATAGGCACTCGAAAGGTGATCAAGGGCGTTATCACGGTCTTTAATGTATTGATTACCCGAGCCCAGGCGATAAAAAACAGGGTATCGCACTTTATCTAAGTACGCACCACTAACAGCCCCCTGAGAAGTTACAGAAGTTGGAGTAACTTCGGTCACAAGTTTATTTAGTCTTGGTATATGAAAGTCAAGGTTCGGCGCGTTATTACGATCTACAATACTATAGTAGTTATTGCCATCACCAAAACTAACTCCTTGATAACCCCCATTATGCTTAACACTCACAACATATTGAGGGTCAATTAATGTTGCTACACCAATACCTGAATCTACAGAACTAAAATCTGGCATTGGGGCTTTATCTAATTTATCCACCAACTCACCACTCTTGTTATAAACTGGAATATTGGTGGAACCTGGTTTAAAGAGGCCTCTATTTTCAGCGAAATCTCGAAATAACTGATATGATATTTCGCTGTTTACCGTTCCTGCAAAACTATGCCCTGTAGCTGAAAAAATAGATATTAAAGAAGAAAGAAGAAGTACCCTGATCTTTTTTTTATTCTTCTTTTTTGTGAGTTCAGAAACCGCGATTAAACAGCCAGCAACTTTACTGTAACGAAGAGAATATATTAAGTTCATAATTCATTAATGCATTTATGGTTCAATAGATAGTAAAAATATAAGGCGCATAACATTAGAGAAAGTCAAACACTCACTATGTTTTTACACTTTTTAAAAATCAAAAGATAAATAATTGGAAACCATTTCACAATGGTTGCTCATGTTTGTATTTAAAAAATAATACCCCTGCCCTCCCCACAAATCCAGTTCAACAGACATCTTATGATACACTTCATTTTCAATCCCCTCAGCTATAACATAAGGGACGAATTCTTTTATTCGTTTTATTGTTTCTGATATGGTGCGATTTTCTATGTTATGCTGCAGGAAGGATTTATCTATTTTTATAGCATGATAAGGTCTCTTGATAACTGCAGACATTGTTGCATTATTACTTCCAAAATCATCAAGCCAGATGTATCCAGACAAACTGAACAAGAAATCTATCATACTATCATCCATATCAAGGTTAGGATGATTTTCTGATATTTCAAAAGCGATAAAATCATTCTCCTTTATAATTTTCTGTATGCGCTTGTCTTCGTAAATAAATGCACACAATCCATCATCAACATTTACTGAGCATATAATGTTATTTTCGATAAAGAATTTTTTATTTGCAACAACCCACTCTACCTGCTTGTTCAAAAGCTTGTTCTTTACATCTTGGCGAAGCATCTTTAGTATCTTTATGGTAGGAGCTTGCATACCATTATCAAGTTTAAACCTGCTTAAAACCTCCATTGCAATAAGTTTATTATTATGCAAGGAAAAAATTGGTTCCACTATAAATCTAACGTTCATAAAGATTAACCATTTAAAAGGATGCTAATAATAAAATTGTGTCTATGAATCACTGTAAAAAGACACAATTTTTCTAATTGTCACAACTCAAATATTATAGTGTAACTTTTGGATTGCGATTTCAGTATCAATACCTCCCTGCCACTTAAAATAGTTTCCCCATAACATCTTCCTGATATGCAGAGTTTGTTGTAAAAACAGATTTATATTATCCCTTTCCCCCCCCATCAGAGTAGGATTGAGATACTACTAGGTGTACATTTAAATTCAGAATCTCGCAATCTTTTGTTCTGCATAGAATATAAATATTTCTGCCCCCTCCAGATTTTTATTTCCCGAGTTCATAAAGAGGTACTTTGGCGTCCAGACTATGTGATATTTACAATGCCAATATACATTCGATGAACTTCGGTAAAGTTCCATGCCAGTTTATCTTTTTACTTGTGATGAGTAAGCAGAGATATACTCGACACGAGCATTCTCCACGCTATATTTCAGGAGAGATCACTACTTTACTAAGTGGTGATTTAGAGTTTAAAGCGTGATGTACAAACATAATTTACTTCCATATATAAAGCATATATTACTCCTTTCCATATCGGTCATTTTAAGAAAATTCATACAGATGAAATAAAAAAACACCGCGCGATAATCACATAGCATTAAGTTCCGCCATACGATAATATATAATAATTTATTACAGCCATCTATTCTTAAAATTATTTAACTAGCTTTGTGTACTGATTAACTATATCTCCTAGTAGAACTAGATATAGCACAAAAGGCAATAAATATTTTAGTGGTATTATCATGCTCAATTTATTTCCGCTACAATAATTACACTATCTTTAAATGGTCCTGGCTCCGGTTTTTTTGATTTAAATGCCGCATTAATCGGTATATTAAGAGTTCCACTCCCTGATGAAGAGAAACTGTCTTTATTAAAGCTAATATTATCTTTATTATTTTCACCGATTGTTATTTTGCAATTTTTCTCCGTTGAACTCTTACCACAAAAGGCTTCAGTAAAAGTTTTGCGAGTATCTTTAAAATATAACTTGACTGAAACTGGATTATCTTTACAAGACAGTGACAAGTTTTTTGATATATTCTTTCCCGCTTTGGCTTGTTCGTATGTCATCTGCCCAAAATCAAGAGAAAGCTGATTGTGACTACAGGTTGGAGCCTTTATATCTAAGTGCCAGTTGTCAACTGAAATATATAAACTACGACGTATTTCTGCTTTCATAACGCTTATGTTATCAGTATATCCACCCTTATTCTCCTCATAAAGAATCTTAAGAGGAAGAGTAAAGCCAGAAAAGTCATAAGTCCCCGGAGGTATAGGTTCATTAACCTTTAGCCGAATAGTCATATTAGTAGACGCCCCCCAGTTCAAATTACCTCCAATAACTAAGTCTGTGCACCCATTTGTCCATGTGTGATTCCCAGCACCGATAGCACGTTCACTGTTCGGAGTATTTAAATTATTGACAGACAACACCTCAAAACTAATTCCATTAGGTAAGTGATAGAGACCATTATTAAACCAAACCCAATATGTATATACTCCATCAACAGGAGAATACGACCACGGATACATGTTTTTAACTACCCTTGATTGCAAGCTCATATTAGGAGCTGTGTTTATTACCAAATCATACTCTAACTCACTAACTTTCTTAAAAGATTGCGCCTGAAACTTTGAGATACGCCAAATAAGATCACAATACATATCTGCATATGTATTAGCAGATAAGATTAGTAAAAAAAAACAAAAATGCCTCATATCTTAACCATTTATATATTTGCAAAGAAACAAACTCACAAAGTAAAATTATTCGCTTTCAAAGTAATGATACTATAGAGCATTTACACTCACTAAACCTCCTCTACAACATCACAAAAAACACACAATAAAAAGACAATTGGTTATAGAAGATAATATTTATTGATATCTGATACTAATACTTGCTGTAGCAAAAAAAACTCCAGCCTTTAACTCTGAATTCCCTTCTTTATAGGGCATGGCCGTAAAGGTAAAGGTTGCACTATCTTTTCCTGAAAGACCAGATTCTATTGGATAACCTATTGTATCATTACCATTACCCTTTCCTTCTCCCAGAATTAATTTGTGTGTTGTTCCATCCCCTTGGTAAAGAGCTATGCCAAAATTATTTATATTTGTCATAAGTACATTTTTATTACTCCCCAGAGGGGCTCCGGTAACTTTAACGTATGCTGTGCCTTGTGCATAGCCACAAGTAACCGGAATGATAACCTTTCGACGATTATGCTGATTTGACACGTCTGTCACGGATATATCACCAAAATTTACTTCAATAACTTCTCCGTTATTAACTTGGCATGGAGGGACTTGTATTACCCCTGTAATTTCAACTGGAATATCCATTGCTAATGCTCTGGATGATAATAATAAAACAATGCCTCTTATACTTATATATTTTGTCAGTTTTAGTATCATAGCTGCGCCTTTCTGTAAATTACAATGAGATTACATATTATTTTTAATTAAATATGCAAAACACCATCATCAACATGATACTTTTTTAAAGCTCTATAATTTAACTTGTGTGATTACACTGAATTACTAAAACTCTAAATGTTTTACGATATATCCACCCAAGTGAATATTTTAACAATCTTTCAATGATTGATTATTCGTACTTCATTTCCAAAGTTGCTCCAGCAGTGAATGGGCCGGGTTTCAAATCTTCCATTCTTTTATAATATCCAAGAGAAGCATACATAGTCAGAGTTTTATCAATTCCAGCCCCGCTGATACTGTTAGCAGGGATGTTTTGCCCGGTGTTATAAGAAACCCAGTCACTAGTATTTTTAGTACGCAAATAAATGAGCAGTCCTTCATTATATTTCGAAGTCTGTAGTCCTTTTGGAACGGATGCTGTATGCGCAGCCCCAGTAACTTTCATTTTTGGTGTACCGAGAGAATATGGGCATTTTACAGGAATACTCAATAGTTTTTCATGTGAAGGTGTATTAGGATTTCCTAATGTCTGGATTTCTACCTGTCCCCAGTCTGTTTCAATTGGGTTGCCATTATTGATAGTACAACTTGGAATAATCAGATTTCCTCTAAACTGAAGATTATCTGTGGCCTGCGCAGATACTGCAGAAAATAACGTTGCAGATAACATAACGCTCGTGATCTTTTTCATATTTTACAACACCTAGTTAATCAATTATACAAAAGTTCAAATGTTGCAACAGAGTTGTAACTTCCCGACTGAACGGCCTTGTTTGCAATGGCTTCTGATGTAGCCTGCACAAACGCTTTAAAATTCAGCGTCACGCTGTCCTTTTCCACCTTACTGCCCTGTCCACCGTTATGGACTTGATTCAGCTTCAGAAGGCTGCTGCCGTCAGTATCAACAATCCCTATCCCCAGTTTCCCGCTGTTCACACCACTGACCTGTAGATATCCGGGTAAGCCCTTCTCTTCTGCGCCTTTGAATGTCAGTCGTACCACCTTCCCCATTGTGGTGGCATGGCAGTTAGCCAGCTTTATCTGAAATTTCTCTTCATAACTTTTGCCGGGCCAGGCATGATAAAGACGCGTAGCCGTATCCATAAACGTCACATCCTGTACAGCTGAAGACGGATCAATCTGGCAGGGTCTGTCCAGCAAATTACCCTTAAATCCCAGTTCCGAGGCACAAACGGATACAGGCAGGAACACCACTGATAACAGAACGCTGAATAATGCTCCGTGCATTCTGTTTTTATTCACCTTTCTCCTCCTTATTCATAATCCAGCTGCAGACGCAACAGGGCTGTGTTGCCCCGCGGGTTCATATGCGGTTTCCCCTGCGCACGGTCTGTCGTCTGCTGACCTGCCAGTGACTGCTGCTGTTCCTCACTCAGCCAGTAAGTGAACTGATTCGTACCACCGTACACAACAGCACGCCCCGTGCTGACCTTCCGCTGTTCCGGCTGCAAAGCACCATCCTCCATTCCCGTCAGCAGGGCACTCTGCATTACCATCATGCTGTCACGCCTCGCCACTGAAGTGGCAGAAGTCACCACATCACCGTCACCACATCCCAGCAGATTCAGCTTCAGCACATAACGCGTCATGATGCCCTCCTTCTGCTCCGGCAAGGGCAGCTCCACCTCATTTGTCTCCAGCGTGCACGGGGATGACAGCAGCGCACCACTGACTGTCAGCATCCCGGTACGGCCATTGTGCTCATTCACCCACTGGTGACGGGTCTCATCTGCCACAAAAAAGTTATCCCGCATGAGCAGCTCATCTGCCCGCAGCACACTGTTCATGCTGCAGCTCACCAGCAATGCAGCCAGACAGAGCCCTGTTGTTGTCCTGTTCATCTCCGGCACCTCCGGTTAATCCTGTCACTGCGCGCTTATTTCTTCACTGCCGTACAACGGTCTCCGCTGCAGCTGAACTGCAGTACCGGACGCCCGCCGTAGTCGTTGATGTAGCTCAGGTACGGCGTGCTGTATGTTCCAGACTTCACCGTCTGCGTGGACTTCGGTGCCAGCATCACGGCCTCAAACTCACCTTCCTTCGCCTGTTTTTCACTGCCGCCAAGGCCAATCACCGTCACGTAATACGGCGTCGGGTTTTCAATCCGGTAGCCTCCGCTGGTTTTGTTCAGCACCAGCTGGTCCTGCCAGACTGCATTGGGTTTCGCCTCAATGGCTTTCGGGCGGTAAAACAGCTTGATTTTGGTCTGCAGGGCTATCTGCAGCACATTCGCCTTATCACTCTTCGGAGGAATTTCACGAAGGTTGAAGTAGAACAGGGATTCCCGGTCCTGTGGCAGTTTGCTGATATCCGGGGTGCTGGCCAGACGAACCATACTTTTGGCTCCCGGCTCAAGACGCTGCACCGGCGGCGTGACCACAATCGGTCCGGTGGTGATTTTTTCCTGCTTCTCATTCTCTATCCAGGCCTGCGCCAGGTACGGAAGCTGTTTGTTGTCATTGGCCACATTCAGCGTCATCGATTTCTCATCACCGTTAAAAATCGCACGCGTACGGTCCAGGGAGATGGCAGCCTGGGCTGCAGGTACTGCGCTCAGACACGCTACCGCCATCAGCGTTTTTTTCAGCGCTGGTTTCATTTTCTGCATCTTTTCTTCTCTCAGTTCTGATTCCGGTGTCGTCTGTGGTGCAACACCGTCCGCTTATCGATTTATGCCTGTTCCGGGTTACTGACCGCCGGCCAGTGAAGACAACCGGCAGTCAGCCCCTTGTTCCGTCAGTTCGCCTTGCGGCAGGGCAGCAGCAGTTGCTGTGCCGGGTCCAGTTTTGCCGGGATATCCACCACACACTGTGTCCGGCCGTCCCAGCCGACATTCAGGGTTTCACCCGGATTCACCCCGCTCAGCCAGGCCAGGCCGCTGTCTGCCACCATCCCCAGCTCACGGCCTTTCGCATTTGTCACGCTGGCACCAAACGGCGGATGGCTGTTGTCTGCCAGACGCAGCACGGCAAACAGACGGCTACCTTTCAGAACTTCGAACTCACGATAACCAATGGCCCCTTCCGTCAGGACCGACTCCACCACCGAGCGGGTGGCTTCCATATCTTCCGGCAGCCTGTTCAGGTCCACTGAGGTGGTGTTGCGGTAATAGCTGCTCACATCCGTCACCACACCAATGCCCCACCGGTTGGTGGAGACCCGGCCACCGTCAACCGGCACACCTCCGACACCATCGGTATCCACCAGAAGACGGGTTCCTCCGTTCATGCCCCCTGCATGCAGGGCCGCGCCTTTCGCGGTTATCGTTGCACCACCGGATGCGCTCATACCGAATGACGTGTAACCGTTCTCCACAGCAGAGAAGTTCGCTGACAGGCTGGCCAGTGGACTGCTGTGGTTGTAGTACGCGCTCATCTGACTCTGCGATGGCTGGCTGCCGCCACTGCTCACACCGGCGTTCAGGCTGTAACTGCTCAGCCCTTTGTTCAGCGTGTCGCTGTAACCCACAGTATTGGTGTAACGGTCGTTGCTCATGCTGCCGCTGTAGCTGGCCGTACCGGTTCCCCACGGCACGGACAGACGAACAAACGCCGAATCGTTATCCCGGTTCTGGTATTTCGAACGGGATGCAGACAGCCCCAGCGCGATATTCTTAAAGCTGAACGCATCGAAGTAGCGGTTCACCGACAGCGTGTAATAGTCAGATGTCCGGCGGTCCCAGTAAGTCTGATGGCTGTACTGCAGGTTGACCGAGGTCTTCCAGTCCTCGAAGTTCTTGTTGAGCGTGACGGTGTACAGCTCCTTCTCACGTCCCGTGAAGTCATTCCGGTAACGGGCATTGAGGTACTGGTCCATCGTCATGTAATTGCGTTCAGAGAAGCGGTAACCCGCAAAAGTGATATCCGTATTCACTTCATCAAAACGTTTGGAATAGCTCAGACGCCAGGATTTCCCCTGCTTCGTCTCTTCTCCCGGAATGCGGGCCACGGACTGGGTTACATCAGCGGAAACAGTACCGAACTCATTCAGGTCCCGGCCCAGCCCCACAGCCAGGGCGTTGTAATCCCCGGCAACGATACCGCCACCGTAAAGAGACCACTTGTTGCTGATACCCCAGGATGCCTCACCGGCAGCAAAGACCGGGCCTTCCGTGGTGTGCTCATAGTTACGCGAACGACCGGAAACCAGCCGGTAACGAACCTGGCCCGGACGGGTCAGATAGGGCACATATGCCGTGTCCACCTGGAACGTTTTTTTCCGCCCGTCCTGCTCGATAACTTCAACATCCAGGCGGCCACGCACGGAGCTGTCCAGGTCCTGAATGGTGAACGGACCTGCCGGCACGGTGGCGTCATAGAGGATGCGTCCCTGCTGCGAAATCACGACACGCGCATTCGTATCCGCAATCCCTGAGACCTGCGGTGCATAACCGCGCAGTTTTGGCGGCAGCATGCGGTCATCACTTTCCAGACTGGCACCGGTATAGCGCCAGGAGCTGAAAATCTCAGAATTGATGTAGTTCTCACCCAGTGTGAGATTTGCGCGCCAGCGCGGGATGGCGCGGTACATGTAGAAACGGCTCCAGGTGAACTGGCTGTCCGTTCCCTGCGCACTGCCGGTGGAGTGATTCAGGTTGCCCTGATAGTCCGCACGCAGACGCCAGGCACCGAAGTTAGCCCCCGCAGTTCCGTTATAGTTCAGCGACTGGGACTGCTTTCCCTTGTGCGGCTTGTTCACTGTCCCGTTGATGTTGTAGTCAAACAACAGCCCCGGAATCCCGTTATCCCAGCGGGACGGCGGCAGCCAGGAGGCGTCGGAATATTCCAGCCAGGCCTGCGGCATATTGATGTACAGCATTCCCTCTGCCGGATTCGGGCGTATCTCCACTCCGGATAACTGTCGGAAATCCGCACATTGTCCGTTATTCCAGTACGTAACTTTTTCCTGTGACGCCTCAGTCAGTCCCATCCGGCTGACTATCTCCGGTGTCAGGCAGGGTTCTGGTAACGGTTTCTCGTTATCCGAATCTGAATAAGGTGGTTCAAGAAACGCAATCTGAAATGCCGACGGAGAAATGTTCTGATCATTTACCCTTATTTCCATCTGGTACTGTCCGGGCATAATATAGCCGGCCCGGGAGAACCGGGAAATATCAATATTCTGTCTGTCTTCGGCATCCAGAACATCTGTATTAAAGTCGACTGCATACACTGGCATACCTGATAAAGCAAGCATCAGTGCATATGCAATCCTGTTGATTATGAAAGTACGTCTGTTTTTCTTCATTATCTGAAGCAGTATGCAATACGGAAAACATGCCACAGGAATGGCATATAAACCACCTCCCTGCGTTCAGGAAATAATTTTATTTTCAGCTAATAATGACAATATCAAAAATACTGTTTTTATTTGCCAATATATAAATATATCAATTACTCATAATTCACTATAAACCGTAATATGGTATAATAATTTCCTGCCTTCAGCGGATAACCATTCCGGACAATCCGCAGCATATACTTCAGTTCGTCTTCATTTCCGTTCAATAATAGCGGCGGCATAACTTTTCCAACACGAGCCGGATACCCTTGATTGTCCAGTATCTGCAGACTGATACCTTCTGCTTCACCGAGTAGTGAGAATTTATCTGGCGTTTCACCCCGCAGACCATCAAATGTAATCCTGACACGGCTCGCCGTATAAATCCGTTTACCTGTTCCCGCCAGCTCACAGTTACGCAACCGCAGACGGAATTTCTTTTCAGGCACCGCAGCACTGTCCTGTAAATCACGAACCGGAGTCTCTCCCATATCAATTACCTGCCAGGTGTCTTCCATGGCCAGCGTGCAGGCCGGAGCGATGACCTGCCCCTTAAAACTCGTCCGTCCATGCCACCAGACAAGTTCTTCTCCCCAGTATTCAGGGAGAGTCATACCGGGAGGAGGAAATGCCGGTGATGCCGTAGCCTGAAAAACGGTACCCATACAAAAAATTACTGACAGGAGCCATCTGCACATACGGTATATCTTTAATTCTTACCAGTAATAGCAGGGGGGGGGCCCCCTGCGTATCTGACAATTAAATCAGAATAAGTTAATTATTCGTAGGTCAGATTGAAGTTAGTAACCGCAGTAAACTCACCTTCTTTCAAAGTACCTCCCGTGGCCTTTTTAACCCAAGTGTTATAATGCAAAGTGTTATCACCCGCTTTTAATTTTGTTGCGCCACTGGGGCTTGCACCATCAAAGGCAACCAGAGTGCCATCGCTACTTGAAACAACAACCGCAGTGCCGGTGTTACCCGCAGTCCCAAGTTCATTCGCCTGGTCCTTAACAGTCGTTCCAGAAAAAGCCACTTTTACTGTCTTAAGATTATCGCCATCAAAAGTACAGTTAACCAGTTTAATATCCAGATCCTTTTTCACCGAAATACCATCAGCAGCCAGATGAGCTTTGGAAATCTGGCCAAAATCGATCGACTGATCGGCAGATTCCGGAGCAATCCCGCAGGGAGCATCAATTACGGTTCCTTTAAAATTAACTTTACCTTGTCCCTGATCTGCCGCATTTGCCACTGAACAGAAAGCAATTGCAACAGCCATGCCAAGAACCGATTTCATCATGGAAATAACCTCCTGATTATAGTTAAAATATCCTGTCAGTTATTACTGATGGATTTACCTTACATAATACCGGGTCAAATGTGACACGGTATTATTTACTTTAATGAACTTTCTCATGCTTATTGAGAAATAGCCCTGAGCCACCTTGTGTTTGTCGCAGGCTTCTTTTCTTGTCATGCCGTGGACAAAAAAGTCTTCCAGCGCACAAATAACTTTCTGACTGTTTATAGAAGAAATTTCGACCAGATGTTGAAAGTGCTCAACGGACATACTACCAGCTTGTCTATAATGTTCTCCCGATAAAAAATCAAAGTTTTTTTTATGAAAAAACACATCCCCTCCTGCTTTTCCAGGGAGATATAAAAAATCAGAAAAATCATATTTCTTATTTATACAAGAAAAAACGAAACAAAAAAACGCAACAATACAACATATAAAACCCACAAAAAAGCATAAAACAGATAATAATATAACAAAGCAGCGCATAAACAGCATAAAACACTAAAACGCAACACAATAGCAGACAAATAAACTTTTTTTACAAA
>OJUF01000206.1_pt1 | contig 22808 bp, 19 predicted proteins | sample 1599891 | NCBI WGS metagenome assembly OJUF01 (sample SAMN04436926, study PRJEB24849) | human gut metagenome | biome: human gut; feature: NICU; material: stool | host: Homo sapiens | place: USA: Saint Louis, MO | collected 2012-05-24
AGATCCAGTCCGGAAAGCAGCCCGCCCGGCGCCTGTGAACCCGCCGTGACGACAATATTATTGACCTCGCCCAGCGTTTCACTGAGCGCAACAAGCTCTTCCTCACGGCTGATATCGAGCACGAGAGTGCTAACAGACGCGGCATGAGCGCCCAGTCGTTGCCGTGCAGCGTCCAGTTTCGCGCTATCGCGTCCCGCAAGCATAATCTCCTCGCCGCGCCCGGCAAGCAGGGTGCCCACGGCGAAACCAATGCCGGAAGCACCGCCGATAATTAAGGTTTTACGGGTCATCATATTTCCTCCTGCTGGGTGTACGTTGAGTAATCGGTATAGCCCGTAGCGGTGCCGCCAAACAGCGTGGCGGGGTCGCGCACCTGGGCCAGCGGCAAGCGGTGCGCCAGCCGGTGAGGCAAATCCGGGTTGGCAATAAACGGTCGTCCGAAGGCAATCAAATCGGCATAGCCCGCCGCCAGAATTTCTTCGGCTTTGGAAAGGTCATAGTTACCCGCGACGATCAGGGTGCCGCTGAAGGTCTCGCGAAGCGATTGACGGAAATGCTCAGGAATCTGCGGCGCGTCGTCCCAGTCGGCTTCCGCCAGGTGGATAAACGCAATCCCTTTTTGTTCGCACCAGGCCGCAAGCGCGAGTATGGCTTCAGAGACCTGCGGGTCGTTCATCCCGCGCTGGGTAATAAACGGCGAAAGACGAATGCCCGTACGTTCGTGACCAATCGCCTCGGCAATCGCGCTTAACACGTCCTGGGCGAAGCGGATCCGGTTAGCCACCGTACCGCCGTACTCGTCCGTGCGTTTGTTGGAGGTTTGGCGCAGGAACTGGTCGATCAGATAGCCGTTTCCGCCGTGGACCTCCACGCCATCAAACCCGGCCTGAACGGCATTCAAAGCGGCCTGGCGATAGTCCGCGACGATGTTCTGAATGTCCTTGCGTGAGAGCGTTCTCGGCTGCGGGCAGTCAACCATCTGGCCTTCTCCACGCTCATTCACCACCCACACCTGCGCGTCCGGGGCCAGCGCTGACGGGGCGACGGGCTGACCGTCCTGGTGAAAACTGGCGTGCGACATTCGCCCAACGTGCCAGAGCTGAGAAAAAATGACCCCGTCCGCCTGATGTACGGCCCCCGTCGTGAGCTGCCATCCTGAAACCTGCTCCGGCGAATGGATGCCGGGCGTCCAGGAGTATCCCTGACCCTGAGGCGAGATTTGCGTGGCTTCGGTGATGATTAACCCCGCGCTGGCCCGCTGCCGGTAATACTCCGCCATCACGCTCACGCCGCGGCGCGCCAGCACGTCGGCGCACGCCAGCCCGGCGGGCCCCGCGCCGACAATCGCGACACGTTTACCTGACGGCGTGACGGCGGACATATCCGGCCGCCAGCCCATCGCCAGCGCCCGATCGGAGATGTAGCGCTCGATGTTGCCGATCGTCACGGCCCCCGCCGCGTCACGAAGCGTGCAGGCTCCCTCGCATAGCCGGTCCTGCGGGCAGACGCGACCGGTAATTTCAGGTAAACAGTTGGTCTGATGAGAAAGCTCGGCCGCGCCGGTGATATCCCCCGCGTTGAGGCGCTCAATCCACTGCGGGATGTGGTTGTGCAGCGGGCAGGTCCATTCGCAAATGCTGTGCTCTCCGCACTTCAGGCAGCGCGACACCTCGCGGGCGGCCTGTTCGGCCCGGAACGGCAGGTAAATTTCGTTAAAATGGCCCACGCGCTCTGCGCCAGCCAGCTTGTCGGGCTCGCCGCGGGGCGGGGTCGTTTGCATCTGCTGCAGTTTGGTACGCGGCGCGTCCACGCTGACGGCCTCGGCACCATGCCAGGGCTGCGCCTCCAGGCAGGCCGTGCGCTGTCGGCGCGATTTCGCCAGGTTTTCCAGCGCGGCGGGCGTCGCCAGGGAGAGGACATCCGCCGGGCAATTTTCGATACAGGCCGGGCCGTGTGGACGCGTCAGACAGAGATCGCATTTATTCGCCGAGGCCTTCACGCTGCCATTGTTGAGCGGAGTGACGATAATCTCCATCGTGCCAAACGGGCAGGCCACCGCGCAGGCCTTACAGCCGATGCATTTTTGTTGATTCACCTGTACGCTGTCATCGCATTTGCTGATGGCGCCGTTCGGGCAGCTTTGCGCGCAGGGTGCATTTTCGCAATGATGACAGGTCACGGGGTGGCTCTTCTCGCCGGATCTCAGGACCGTGATACGGGGATGAAAATGGCGCTCGCTCAGGGCATGCTGCTCACCGTTGTGCGCCATCACGCAGGCGACTTCGCAGGCGCGACACCCAATGCACTGCTGGCTGTTAGCCATAATAAAACGATTCATAACCACACCTGTTTTTGGTTCAATAACCTTTCTCTTTATAAGAGTATGGTATTTACGCATCACGGTGCGTTCGGGCAATGTTCAAATGCCTGAAGCGCCCAATTATTTCCAGTGAACCTGTGGCAGATCAATTTTATTCAGAGAGCCGTTCTGTGACCGTTAAACGACCCGTTTCCGGAAGCCTTGCCTGGGCTTTCTTTTCGATCATTGCCCTATCCGTACTCAGCAGCACCGTCGCGTTGCTGACGCTGGCCAGCAGCCAGCGCGATGCCGAAGCCATCAACATCGCTGGATCACTGCGCATGCAGAGCTATCGTCTGGGCTACGAGATGCAGCGAAACAGCCCGTCCCTTGCGGCACATCGCGAGAGCTGGCAACAGACGCTCGGCGCGCCTGCCCTGCAGAAGCTGGATCGCTGGTACGTCCCGGACAATGTGAAAGCACGCTATCAGCAACTGCATGTGGCCTGGCAGGAGATGGATGCGCATATCGCCCGCGGCGACAGCGCGTGGTATCAACGCAATATTGAGGATTTTGTGGGCCGCATTGATGCCTTTGTGCTCGCCCTCCAGCACTACACCGAACATAAAATTCAAACGGTCACCCTGCTCTCGCTGGCTGGCGCACTCGGGATCCTGCTGCTGACGCTGTTTACCCTGCGACGCATCCGTCGCCAGGTGGTGCTTCCGCTGAATAACCTGGTGGCGGCCAGCGAACGCATTGAGCGCGGCGAGTTTGCCACCCCTGCGCCGGACAGTGCCCTGCCGAACGAGCTGGGGCAGCTTTCGCGCGCCTTTAACCACATGTCGGCCGAGCTCGATACGCTCTACCGTTCGCTCGAGGCCTCGGTTGCGGAAAAGACGCGGCACCTGCACGAAGCCCACCAGCAGCTCGACATGCTGTTCAAGTGCTCGCAGGCTCTCAATACCGGCCAGATAGACAGCCACTGTTTCCGGCATATCCTGCAGATTGTCCATGACTATACGCAGATGAATTATCTGGAACTGCGCACCAGCGACGACTGGCGGCTGTGTGAAGGGACGGAGGCTGAGGGTACCCCTCTGCAAAACCTGCCGGTACTGATGCAGGACACGCTCTACGGCGAGCTGCGCTGGCAAAGCGAGGCGGACAGCGTCCCCCTTCCGCTGATGAGAAGCGTGGCGACCATGCTCGGGCGCGGGCTGTACTTTAACCAGGCGCAAAAGCATTACCAGCAGCTGCTGCTGATGGAAGAGCGCGCCACTATTGCCCGCGAGCTGCACGATTCGCTGGCGCAGGTGCTGTCGTATCTGCGCATTCAGCTTGCGCTGCTCAAACGCGCCGTGCCGGAAGAAAATACCCAAGCGCAGGCCATTATCACCGACTTCTCCCGCGAGCTGAACAACGCCTGGCAGCAGCTGCGCGAGCTGCTGACCACCTTCCGCCTGACGTTGAACCACGCGAATTTACCCGCGGCGCTGCAGGAGTCACTCGATGCCCTGCAGAGCCAGACGCAGGCGAAACTGCATCTCGACTGCCGCCTCTCCTCGCTGGCGCTCGACGCGCAAAAGCAGGTGCACCTGTTACAGATCGTGCGTGAGGCGGTGTTGAACGCCATTAAGCACGCGCAGGCCAGCGAGATCACCGTGAGCTGCGTGACCGCAGCGGACGGTACGCACAGCGTCAGCATTCGCGACAACGGCATCGGGATTGGCGAGGCCAGCGAGCCGCCGGGACATTACGGTCTGAACATTATGCGCGAACGCGCGCAACGGCTTGGAGGAGTGCTGCACTTCTCGCAGCCGCAAAACGGCGGCACGCTGGTCAGCGTGACGTTTCCGGCGCCCACGCCGTTAACGGGTAAATAACGGTAAAGAGGGAAGCGCAGGGAAAAGCGCATGATAATTTACACTATCTCCTTTATTTCTCCACGTTTGACCTGGGCCTTACCGCTAAAGTTATGCGGGCAATAAACAATAATGACGTGCAGCAAAACGAGGTCACACTTTCATGGCGAATTTTTTCATCGATCGCCCCATTTTTGCCTGGGTGCTTGCCATCCTGTTGTGTCTGACAGGTGTCCTGGCGATTACGTCACTTCCCGTTGAGCAATACCCCGACCTGGCACCGCCGAACGTGCGCGTCACCGCAAACTACCCCGGCGCATCGGCACAGACGCTGGAAAATACCGTGACGCAGGTTATCGAGCAAAACATGACGGGTCTGGATAACCTGATGTACATGTCCTCACAAAGCAGCGCCACGGGACAGGCGACGGTCACCCTGAGCTTTAAGGCGGGCACCGACCCGGACGAAGCGGTGCAGCAGGTCCAAAACCAGCTGCAGTCGGCGATGCGCAAGCTGCCCCAGGCGGTGCAAAACCAGGGCGTGACCGTGCGTAAAACCGGCGATACCAACATATTGACCATCGCGTTTGTCTCGACAGATGGCTCGATGGATAAACAGGACATCGCGGACTACGTCGCCAGTAATATTCAGGATCCCATCAGCCGGATTAACGGCGTCGGGGATATCGACGCCTACGGCTCACAATACTCCATGCGTATCTGGCTCGATCCCAACAAGCTGAACAGCTACCAGATGACGGCGACCGACGTGACGGATGCTATCAAAGCCCAGAACGCCCAGATTGCCGTAGGGCAACTGGGGGGAACGCCTTCCGTTGATAAGCAAGCCCTGAACGCCACCATTAATTCGCAATCCCTACTGCAGACGCCGGACCAGTTCCGCAATATCACCCTGCGCGTGAATCAGGACGGGTCGGAAGTGCGTCTGGGCGATGTCGCCACGGTGGAAATGGGGGCGGAGAAATACGACTACCTGAGCCGCTTTAACGGCAATCAGGCCTCCGGTCTGGGGATTAAGCTGGCCTCCGGCGCGAACGAAATGGCGACGGCAAAACTGGTATTAGACCGTCTGGACGAGCTGTCGCAGTATTTCCCGCACGGGCTGGAGTACAAAGTCGCCTATGAAACCACCTCCTTCGTTAAAGCCTCCATTGAGGACGTGGTGAAGACTCTGCTGGAAGCCATCGCGCTGGTGTTCCTGGTCATGTACCTGTTCCTGCAAAACTTCCGCGCGACGCTGATCCCCACCATTGCCGTCCCCGTCGTGCTGCTGGGGACCTTTGCGGTGCTCTACGCCTTCGGGTACAGCATTAATACCCTGACGATGTTTGCGATGGTGCTGGCGATCGGCCTTCTGGTGGATGATGCCATCGTGGTGGTTGAAAACGTCGAGCGCATCATGAGCGAAGAAGGGCTCTCTCCGCGCCAGGCGACGCGCAAGTCCATGGGGCAAATTCAGGGGGCGCTGGTCGGGATTGCGATGGTGCTGTCGGCCGTCTTTATCCCGATGGCCTTCTTTGGCGGCACCACCGGGGCGATTTATCGCCAGTTCTCGATCACCATCGTCTCGGCGATGGTGCTCTCCGTGCTGGTCGCGCTGATCCTCACCCCCGCGCTGTGCGCCACCATTCTGAAACCGCTGCACAAAGGGGAGCATCACGGGCAGAAAGGGTTCTTCGGCTGGTTTAACCGGATGTTCAACCGCAACGCCGCGCGCTATGAATCTGCCGTTGGTCGCGTACTGCACCGCAGCATGCGCTGGATGATGATTTACGTTGTGCTGCTGGGCGGGATGGTGTGGCTGTTCCTGCACCTGCCCACCTCGTTCCTGCCGATGGAAGACCGCGGGATGTTCACCACCTCGGTGCAGCTTCCGAGCGGCGCAACGCAGCAGCAGACGCTTAAAGTGGTGCAGAAAGTGGAGCAGTACTTCTTCACCAAAGAGAAAGATAACGTTGTCTCGGTCTTCTCCACCGTCGGTTCCGGCCCGGGCGGAAACGGGCAGAACGTTGCCCGCATGTTTGTCCGCCTGAAGGACTGGGACGAACGCGATACCCGGACGGGCACCTCGTTTGCCATCATTGAACGTGCGACAAAAGCCTTTGCGCACATCAAAGAAGCGCGCGTCTTTGCCAGCAGCCCACCGGCGATAAGCGGCCTGGGCAGTTCAGCCGGGTTTGATATGGAGCTGCAGGATCACGCCGGGGCGGGCCACACGGCGCTGATGGCGGCACGCGATAAGCTGTTAGCGCTGGCAGGCAACGATCCCGGCCTGACCCGCGTTCGCCATAACGGCCTCGACGACAGCCCGCAGCTTCAGGTGGATATCGATCAGCGAAAGGCGCAGGCGCTGGGTGTGTCGATCAACGATATCAACGACACCCTGCAAACGGCGTGGGGGTCGAGCTATGTGAATGACTTTATGGATCGCGGCCGCGTGAAAAAAGTGTATGTCCAGTCCGCCGCGCCGTTCCGCATGCTGCCGGATGATATTAACCGCTGGTTTGTCAGAAATAATGCTGGCGGCATGGTGCCGTTCTCCGCCTTTGCCAGTTCGCACTGGGAGAGCGGATCGCCACGCCTGGAACGCTATAACGGCTACTCTGCGGTTGAAATCGTCGGGGAAGCCGCGCCGGGCGTCAGCACCGGTACCGCCATGGACACCATGGAAAAACTGGTGCAACAGCTGCCCGCCGGTTTTGGTCTCGAGTGGACGGCCATGTCTTACCAGGAGCGTCTCTCAGGGGCGCAGGCCCCCGCCCTTTACGCGCTCTCTCTGCTGGTGGTCTTCCTCTGCCTTGCCGCCCTGTATGAGAGCTGGTCGGTCCCGTTCTCGGTCATGCTGGTCGTGCCCCTTGGGGTTATCGGTGCGCTGCTCGCGACCTGGATGCGCGGCCTGGAGAACGATGTCTACTTCCAGGTGGGCCTGCTCACCGTCATTGGGCTATCGGCGAAAAACGCCATTCTGATCGTTGAGTTTGCTAACGAGATGAATGCCAAAGGCCACGAGCTGATGGCCGCCACGCTGCACGCCTGCCGTCAGCGCCTGCGTCCGATCCTGATGACCTCGCTGGCGTTTATTTTTGGTGTACTGCCGATGGCGACCAGCACCGGTGCAGGTTCCAGCAGCCAGCATGCCGTCGGCACGGGGGTGATGGGCGGCATGATTTCGGCCACCATCCTGGCCATTTACTTCGTTCCGCTGTTCTTTGTGCTGGTGCGTCGCCGCTTCCCGCTAAAGGAACGTCCTGAGTAAGTGGTTGAAATAAAAAAAGGCGGCTTTATCGGCCGCCTTTTTACTGTGTGATTAATTCACACTATGGTTATTTTACTTATTTTAGTGCTCTTGCAATTCTTACTGAATGTCATTTACGAAGCATGCCTTCGATAAAATCTCTCCAGTTCCCCAGTTCACGTTCAATCATAACAACCTCTCTTATTATTATGCGCATTCTACAAAAACGTACCATCATTGTGAAGACTATTTAACCAATTGCTGTGATTGTACCCTACGTCCTGCGGGGATTTATGATAAATATGAACGGTGAGCCCTCAATTTTTTGTGACGGCCAGCAATATTTTGAAATAACCCTACGAACGGGTGAGTTTTATTTTATTGGCTGAGTTTATTGGATTTTTAAAGTTAATGGACATCTATGCTTAAATGATGAAAGAATATTCAGCGTACAGTTGTGAGTCGAATTAAGAAGACGTATTAATCCAGACAATTCCTGAATGTGTTATATTCCACTTAAGGATATATCTTCGAATTTACTGAACATTTAATTATCAGAACATCAAAAGGATTCACCATGGTTGTGATGTACGGCATTAAAAATTGCGACACCATCAAAAAAGCCCGCCGCTGGCTGGACGCTAACAGCGTGGAGTACCGCTTCCACGATTACCGTGCCGACGGGCTCGATGCAGAATTTCTGCATAGCGCTATCCGCGAACTGGGTTGGGAAGCCCTGCTGAACACCCGCGGCACCACCTGGCGTAAACTGGACGACTCTCTGCGCGCCAGCATCACCGATGCCGACAGCGCGGCAAAACTGATGCTCGAGATGCCGGCAATTATCAAACGCCCATTGCTCTGCGCGCCAAGGCAGCCTATGCTGCTGGGTTTCAGTGAAACCCTTTATTCCGACTTTTTTCGTTGAGGTGTAGTTTATGTCATGCCCGGTCATTGAGCTGACTCAGCAGCTTATTCGCCGTCCTTCCCTTAGCCCGGACGACGCAGGTTGTCAGGCTCTTATGATTGAACGCCTGCGTGCCATCGGTTTTACCGTTGAACGCATGGATTTTGGCGATACCCAGAACTTCTGGGCGTGGCGCGGACAGGGCGAAACGCTGGCCTTCGCCGGGCATACTGACGTCGTTCCCGCCGGTGACGCGGATCGCTGGATTAACCCGCCGTTTGAGCCGACCATTCGCGATGGCATGCTGTTTGGTCGCGGCGCGGCAGACATGAAAGGTTCTCTGGCGGCGATGGTCGTGGCGGCAGAGCGATTTGTGGCGCAGCATCCGAACCACAAAAACCGTCTCGCGTTTTTGATCACCTCCGACGAAGAAGCCAGCGCGCACAACGGCACCGTGAAGGTCGTCGAAGCGCTGATGGCACGCAACGAGCGTCTCGACTACTGCCTGGTCGGTGAGCCGTCCAGCACCGAAGTGGTGGGTGACGTCGTCAAAAACGGACGCCGTGGCTCGCTGACCTGTAACCTGACCATTCACGGTGTGCAGGGCCACGTCGCTTATCCGCATCTGGCCGATAACCCGGTCCACCGCGCCGCGCCAATGCTGAGCGAGCTGGTGGCGATTGAGTGGGATAAGGGCAACGAGTTCTTCCCGCCGACCAGCATGCAGATTGCGAACGTCAAGGCCGGGACCGGCAGCAATAACGTGATCCCGGGGGATTACGTCGTCCAGTTCAACTTCCGCTTCAGCACGGAACTGACCGATGAGATGATCAAGGCGCGCGTTATCGCCCTGCTGGAAAAATACCAGCTGCGCTACACCGTGGAGTGGTGGCTTTCCGGACAGCCGTTCCTGACGCAGCGCGGCAAACTGGTGGATGCGGTGGTGAACGCCATCGAGCACTATAATGAAATTAAGCCACAGCTGCTGACAACGGGTGGCACCTCAGACGGACGCTTTATCGCCCGTATGGGTGCTCAGGTTGTCGAACTGGGGCCAGTGAACGCAACCATTCATAAAATAAATGAGTGTGTCAATGCGGCAGATTTACAACTGCTGGCCCGTATGTATCAACGTATTATGGAGCAAATCGTCGCCTGACGAACGCTCTGAGAGGAATAGCGAATGGATTGGCTTTCAAAGTACTGGTGGGTTCTGGTGTTGGTTTTTCTGGTCGGCGTACTGCTTAACGTGATTAAAGACCTTAAGCGCGTGGACCATAAAAAATTTCTCGCTAACAAACCGGATCTTCCCCCGCACCGTGATTTCAACGACAAGTGGGACGATGACGACGACTGGCCGAAGAAAGACCAGAAGAAGTAACCGGTCTGTATCCCCTCTCCTGTGGAGAGGGGATAACCTCACATAAACTCAACAATATCATCGTTATCCGGCTTACCGCCGCTGAGCGCTTCATCAAAGTAGTGCTTCGGTACGGTATAGCGCAGATGGTCAAGCGCAAACTGCATGCTGCGGTCGTCAATGGCGTGGCCCAGATCGTCAACGATATCCAGCGTCACATCCCCACCCTCACGAATCAGCGCTTCCTGGGCAGCAACCGCATGCGAGAGCTCAATCACCCGGTCTTCACCGCCGTGGATTAAGTGGATCGTGGTTTGCGTGGTTGCGCTTGTCGGTAACGTCGCAAAACGGCCGTTAAACGCAATCACCCGTGACACCAGACCCGGGTGAGCCTTTACGCTTTCCAGCGACATGATTGACCCCTGCGAGAAGCCAATCAGCGCGGTCGCTTCGGCTCCTACGCCGCTCTGCTGCTGCCAGTAACGGATGACGTCGATAAAGGCCGGCATGATGGCGTCGATACGCGCCTGACGGTTCTCTTCCGTCACGCCCTGAACCGAGAACCACTGGCGCCCGTTCGGGCCGCATGGCTCTACGCCGCCGATGCTGACAATCAGCGCTTCCGGGAAAACGGGCGCAAACCAGCTGCCAATCTGCCCCATATTGACGGCATTATCGCCAACCCCATGAAACAGAAGCAGTAACTGTTTAGCCGGTTTGTCAGGGCTTTGAACAACAAAATGGTCATGTTTCATGGTGGTCTCCTTAATAGATGACCTGGATTCTACGCCTCCCGGCGGGAATGACCATGCCACTTTACTGAAGAAGTCATTGAAAAAATTGCCATTGCAAAATGGCTTCCTTCAACTGCTGGCAGCGGGGATAATCAAGGCTTTCAAGCGCTTGCGCGGTTTCAGAGCGCAGCTTTGCCAGCAACGCTTTTCGCCCGAGCTCATCCGTTTTCCCTGCTAGTTTCCCCCGCAGGGCCGGAAGCGGCATATCAACGGTGAGCAACAACCGCGTCAGCGCAGCAACCGAGGTTGAAAACGCGCGATGGGCAAAAGCAAACCCCGCCAGCTCCCGCCAGTCATCACTATTAAGGGTAGCTTCCCAGCCGTCGTCCACCGGGATCTTTTCACCGTTCCAGGCCGACAGGACGCGCATATCCCGGCATAAACGGTGATGTTCCTGCGCGCACAGCCGACGCCCGGCCTCGCTCAGCGGCAGCAGCGCCATCGCCGTGTAGCAGCCGCTGCTGGCTTCCCGATGGCTCCCCATCCGCACCAGCACAAACCCGCACCGCTGCCAGAAACGCCACAGCTCGTCGGTATAACCAAAACTCACCGACAGATAATCTTCCCCGCTGGCGCTACGGATAAGCCGTTGCCCGATGCCTTCCCGCTGGCGCAGGGGGTGAACCGCAATGCGGCTAACCCGTCGCCCTTTCAGCGTCGCCGCGAGCGGAGAGCCGCCGTGCGCCGCCAGCGACTGCGCCACGAGATTCCCGCGTGGACGCCGGTATCCCGCCCACACGGCGCGGCTAAGCTCCGGTGACAACCCACCCTCTTCCACCAGCCAGAGCGCGCCTGCAATATCAGCCCCCGTCTCTGCAACAGCAAAGTGCTGGCCGGGCGCGTCCATCATCCGGCGTAAATCGAGTGGTGACGTGCGGTAGTGTGCAGCACACAGCAGTTCATATACGCTTGCCGCGCGTGCCGGGTCGCTCTCCCACATCCGCGGCGCCAGCGGCGTTATACGAACCTCACCTTCCGGTTTGCGATCGATAAGCGCATCATCAAATAACAGAGCATTTGCCACGAACCGCTCAAGCGGACATCCGGCGGCCCAGCGAATGGGGGTCGATAAGGCATAATGCCGCAGTTCGCTGAAACGGGCGCAGAACTTCAGCAGGAATCCCCTGCCCGTCCCTTCATAGCCCTGCACCGTGGTGGTTAATAATACGCGCGAAAAGCGCGTCACCAGCTTCTCCAGCAGCGGGCCCGGGATGGCAGCCGCTTCATCGACAATCAGCCAGTCGGCCTGCAGCGTGGAGGCCAGCAGCGCATCCGGGGCCATAAAGTGGAAATGCTCGCCCGCAAAGCGCGCAATGACATCCGTTGCCCCTTTAGCCGGTGCCGTGACCACCGCACTCCCCTGAATGCTATTGAGCAGCATCCCCGCCAGCGCTGACTTTCCGCGCCCGCGCGGTGCCGTTACGGCAGCGATGCCCGCAGGCATGGTCAGAAGCGCGTCGAGGATCTCCGCCTGCTCGCGCTGCGGTGCGCCGCTGGCAGGCTGCCAGGCGGGTAAATCCGGCGCAACGGGAACGGACAAAGGACGATACTGTTGCCAGACAATCGCATCCGAATCGGCGGCAAGCGTCCGGCAGAAGTGGTGCACAAAGTGTGGAGTGGCGATCGGCTCCGCGCTGTCGCTCCAGCGCAAAGAATCGCTGTCTGGCCTGTCGGCCCAGTCAGCAAGCGGAGGCACCAGCAGCACCAGGAGGCTTCCGGCGCGTAGCGTCCCGCTGAGCGCGGCGAAGGCTGAGACGTCAAACCCGGCGCGCGCGTCAAAAACGGCGTGAAGGTATTCGCGTCCCAGCAGTCCGCTGAGGGTTTTAGAGGGATTGTCATCCAGCCACAGCCAGTCTCCCGGCAGGGTATTACGCAGGTCAGTCGCCTGACTCAACGTCCACTGCGTCTCACCGCTGAGCACCACCAGCCGACGATGGCCGGTGCGCTCAAGCTCGCGTATCTGCTGATCAAACGCCAGCATTACATCGCTTTGCCGAAGGTATTACACTGCGCCGGGTCGCCGCTGTCGAAACCGCGTTTAAACCAGCTGTAGCGCTGCTGCGAAGTACCGTGAGTGAAGCTGTCCGGCACGACGCGCCCCTGGCTCTGCTGCTGAAGACGGTCGTCACCGATCGCCTGAGCGGCATTCAGCGCCTCCTCAAGATCGCCGGATTCCAGCACGCCCTGCTGCTGCATGCTGTGGCCCCAGACGCCCGCGAAGCAGTCCGCCTGCAGCTCCATTTTAACGGACAGGCGGTTCACGTCAGCCTGCGAAGCATTTTGCTGCAGCTGGCGCACTTTTGGCTCAATTCCCAGCAGCTTTTGCACGTGATGGCCGACTTCATGCGCGATAACGTAACCCTGGGCAAAATCACCGTCAGCGCCAAGCTTGCGTTTCATGTCATCGTAAAAGGAGAGATCGATATAGACGGTGCCGTCCGCCGGGCAGTAGAACGGCCCCATCACGGACTGCCCGGTGCCGCATCCGGTGCGGGTTGCGCCCCGGTACATCACCAGCTTCGGCTGCTGGTAGGTACGCCCCATCTTCTCAAACAGCTGACCCCATGTGTCTTCCGTTGTGGCGAGGATCACGGAGGTAAATTTGGCCGCTTCATCTTCATTCGGGCTGATGGAGCGCTGAGAATGCTGCTGCTGTTGCAGCGGCTGACCGGTCATTAACCCGGTGAGATCGACGCCGTAATAGCCCGCGACCAGCACCACAATCAGCAGAATGATACCGCCCTTGCCGCTGGGTAACCGGAAGCCCGGTCCGCCCATGGAAGGACCGCCGCCGCCATCACTGCGTCTGTCTTCTACATTGTCACTTTCACGACGCCCTTGCCAGCGCATAACCACCTCTAACTATTCCATTTATAATAGCTATGATCGTAGGCGGTTAACGGCAAGATTACCATAGGAAACAAAGGTAAGACGCCAAAGGATGCGAACATCCTTTGGCAAGTGAGGGAGTTAGTCGAGCTTAACGCCTAAACGGTGAGCAACCGCTTCGTACGCTTCAATCAGGCCACCCAGGCTCTGACGGAAACGGTCTTTGTCCATTTTATCCAGGGTTTCTTTGTCCCACAGGCGGCTACCGTCCGGTGAGAACTCATCGCCCAGCACCACTTGACCTTTGAACAGACCAAACTCCAGCTTAAAGTCGACGAGGATCAGGCCCGCGTCATCAAACAATTTTTTCAGCACGTCGTTGGCTTTGTAGGTCAGCTCTTTCATGCGCGCCAGGTTCTCTTTGTTCACCCAGCCGAAGGTTTCGCAGTAGGAATCATTGACCATCGGGTCGTGCATGGCATCGTTTTTCAGGAACAGATCGAACAGCGGTGGATTCAGTTCGATACCTTCTTCAATGCCCAGACGCTTCACCAGGGAGCCCGCCGCACGGTTACGAATAACGCACTCAACCGGAACCATATCCAGTTTTTTCACCAGACATTCCGTATCGGACAGCAACGCTTCCATCTGAGTCGGGATACCCGCTTCGGCCAGTTTGGTCATAATGAAGTGGTTGAACTTGTTGTTCACCATGCCTTTACGATCGAACTGCTCAATGCGCGCGCCATCCCCTGCTGACGTATCATTGCGGAACTCGAGCACCAACAGATCCGGGTTTTCCGTGCTGTATACGGTCTTCGCTTTGCCACGATACAACTCAGCTTGCTTCTGCATCTTCATTACTCCTGGTGTGATGATTTGTGTTCAAAACTGGGGATATTATGCCACGCACACGTTTGCGTAGCACGAAAATAAAAAGGGCTGGATTCACCAGCCCTCGTATTTATTTGCTGAATGCTGCCTGGAATACAGCGACCAGCGCATCGTTCTGCGACTGGGTCAGCGTGTGACCTTTTGGATCGATAAACTGCAGGCTACTGCGGTTATCAAGGTCACCGACCTGAATCTTGTAGTCACCGGAGGCAAGCTGAGGATCTTTCGCGCCCAGTTCCTGCCACGCGCTATCGGAGAGCGGCTTATAGGTTGCCGTCATGCTGCCGGTTGAGCGGGTGCTGTCGGTCACTTTCATGCCCACTTTTTCCAGCGTCGCTGGCAGACGCTGCCAGGTCTGGTTAAACGGTGCACGCACCACCAGCATTGGCAGGCCGGTATCATCCGCGCCGCTCTGGACATCGAAGGTCACACCGTTGCGGCTCTGCGCGGCGTTGGCAGCATCGGTCGCGTTTTTATCCAGGCCTGCGGCAATCACGTTCAGCATTTCGGTGCTGTAACGCTGCAGGGATGCGGCATCCGCAACCGGTTTACCCGCCTGCTCCAGGTTCAACAGCTTAACGTTAACCGCCTGCTGATAACCCTGTGGTTTAACGGAGACTTGATAACGACCGCGGTACTGCTGGTCTTCATCCAGACGGTTCCATTCGATCCAGTCGGTGGTTAACGTCTGGCTGGCATCATCGCGTTTATCGATGGTGTAGTTCTTCGCCTGAATGACGCTGACAACCTGCGGCCACAGGGTGCTACCGCGCGCGCTCTCAACCATCAGAGACGCCGTATCACCGGTGAACTGGGTACGCGCCCCGCTCACCAGCGCCAGAGGCTGTGCTGGTGGACGAATATCAAGCGCTTTACCGACCAGGCCGCTGCCGTTGGTCACGGGAATATTATAATCGCCGTTCTGAATCGGCAGGATCATACCAGCCGGTGCGTGAAGTTCAGCAAGCGGGGTCGCATCCAGATAGGATTCATCACCGCTCACCTGGCGCTTGTAGCGCGAGTCTGAACTACAGGCAGCGAGCAGCATAACAAGCGAAACACTCGCAACCTTCGCCAGGCGCGACTTCTGTACTGAATAAGCCATCAAATCTCCCTAAACTTTACAGCAAACCGGCATGTTTCAGCGCTGCCCTGACGATATCACGACCGTGGTCGGTAATCGGTGTCATTGGCAGACGCAGCGTGTCGGTTGCTACAAGCCCCAACTCCTTACATGCCCATTTCACTGGGATCGGATTGGGTTCGACAAATAATTTATTGTGCAGCGGCATCAGACGCTGATTTATGACACGCGCTTCATCAAAGTGACCGGCCGCGGCCAGTTTGCACATTTCAGCCATATCGCGCGCCGCAACGTTTGCCGTTACGGAGATCACGCCATGGCCACCGAGCTGCATAAAGTCCAGCGCGGTCGCATCATCACCGCTCAACAGGATAAAGTCGTCTGAAACCAGCTCTTTGATCTGATGAACGCGGCTTAAGTTCCCTGTCGCCTCTTTAATACCGATAATATTTTTGACTTCCGAGAGACGACCAACGGTTTCCGGCAGCATATCGCAACCGGTACGGGACGGCACATTATACAGAATTTGTGGCAAGTCAGTATGTTCAGCGATGGCTTTGAAGTGCTGGAACAAACCTTCCTGAGTAGGACGGTTATAGTAAGGGGTCACCGTCAGACAGCCGACAATGCCGCTGTCGTTAAAACGTTTAGTCAGGCTGATCGCTTCTGCGGTGGCATTCGCGCCTGTGCCCGCGATGACCGGAATACGTCCGTCAGCCAGTTCCAGGGTCAGCATAACCACATCGCCGTGCTCGTCGTGGCTCAGCGTTGCAGATTCACCGGTAGTCCCTACCGAAACGATCGCCGAGGTTCCATTGGCGACATGGTAATCAATCAGCTTCTTCATGCTAGACCGGCAGACGTTACCTTTTTCATCCATCGGTGTTACAAGCGCGACAATACTTCCCGTGAACATGAGCCATCCTCTGTGCGAACAAGAGTCTCAATGGTACGTTTGGAACTGTAATAAAAGCAAGCGACCTGAGGCCCTCAGGCGGTTGTATGCATGTTTTTTTTATGCTTTCCTTAGGAAGACTTAACCATGCAAAGGAAGAACAGGTTTGACAACCTCATCACAACATTACCTGGTTATCACTGCGCTGGGTGCCGACAGGCCGGGTATCGTGAACACCATCACCCGCCACGTAAGCAGTTGCGGCTGTAATATTGAAGACAGCCGTTTGGCCATGCTCGGCGAAGAGTTCACATTCATTATGTTGCTTTCAGGGACATGGAACGCCATCACGTTGATTGAATCGACCCTGCCGCTGAAAGGTGCCGAGCTGGACTTGCTGATCGTCATGAAGCGCACCACCGCGCGCCCTCGCCCGGCCATGCCTTCTACCGTCTGGGTGCAGGTTGAAGTGCCTGATTCTCCACATCTGATTGAGCGCTTCACCGCGCTGTTTGACAGCCATCAGATGAACATCGCCGAGCTCGTTTCCCGCACACAGCCGGGCGACGCAAGCACGGTTCCCACGCTCTTTATTCAAATTACCGCGCACAGTCCTGCGTCACAGGATGCGTCAAATATCGAGCAAGCGTTCAAAGCCCTCTGTACAGAATTAAACGCGCAGGGCAGTATAAGCGTCGTCAATTATTCGCAGCACGAACAGGATGGAGTTGAGTAATGAATCCACTGAAAGCCGGTGACATCGCACCGAAATTTAGCTTACCGGATCAAGACGGCGAGCAAGTAAATTTGACCGACTTCCAGGGACAGCGTGTTCTGGTCTATTTCTACCCGAAAGCCATGACCCCCGGCTGCACCGTACAGGCCTGCGGCTTACGCGATAACATGGATGAGTTGAAAAAAGTCGGCGTGGAAGTGCTGGGTATCAGCACCGATAAACCAGAAAAGCTGTCACGATTTGCTGAAAAAGAGCTACTGAACTTCACGCTGCTTTCTGACGAAGATCATCAAGTATGCGAGCAGTTCGGCGTCTGGGGCGAGAAGACGTTTATGGGTAAAACCTACGACGGCATTCACCGCATCAGCTTCCTGATTGACGCTGACGGTAAAGTTGAACACGTGTTTGACGACTTCAAAACCAGCAACCACCACGACGTGGTGTTGAACTGGCTGAAAGAAAGTGCCTGAAAGTGAGTGTCGGGTGGCGGCTTCGCCTTACCCGACCTACAAGGATAAATAGGCCGGGTAAGCGCAGCGCCACCCGGCAAAACTTACTGCTCTTCTACCGCCGGCACATCCGGCCACGCGTGGACGACCGCTTTAATCAGCGTCGCCAGCGGAATGGCGAAGAACACGCCCCAGAATCCCCACAGCCCGCCGAAAATCACCACCGATAAGATAATCACTAGCGGATGCAGGTTCACCGCTTCGGAGAACAGCACCGGTACAAGCAGGTTACCGTCCAGCCCCTGAATAATCAGATACACCGCGAAGCAGCTCCAGAACTCGGTACCCAGCCCAAACTGGAACAACGCCACGCCAACCACCGGAATGGTCACCACAAACGCGCCGATGTAGGGGATCAAAACCGAAAATCCGACCAGCACGGCCAGCAGCAGCGAGTAGTTCAGGCCGAAAATCAGGAAGCCAATCCAGGTGGCGACCCCCACCACAATCATCTCCAGCACCTTGCCGCGAATGTAGTTGGTGATCTGCTGGTTCATCTCTTCCCAGACCTGCCCCGCCAGCCCGCGGTTGCGCGGCAGAATACGGCGTACGGCGTTGAGCATCTGGTCTTTATCTTTCACCAGGAAGAAGACCATCAGCGGCACCAGCACGAGGTAGACCGCCAGCGTCAGCAGTCCGACCAGGGACGCCAGAGAGTACTTCACCACCGAATCGCCCATCGTCATGATGCGGGCGCGCATGTTTTCGGCCATCGCGTCGATAATCCCGGCATCCATCAGCGCAGGATAACGGCGCGGCAGCGTGGCGGCGAAATCAGAAAGCTTATTCAGCATGCCGGGCATATCGCGGATCAGGTTAATTCCCTGTTGCCAGGCAACCGGCATCACCACAAAGGCCATCAGCAGCAGGATGCCGACAAACAGCACCAGCACGATGCTGGTCGCCCAGCGGCGGGAACACCCAATATTCTCCAGGCGCGCCGTTGGCCACTCCAGCAGGTACGCCAGCACAATCGCTACCAGCAGAGGGGCGAGCAGACCGCTGAAGAAGAACAGGATACCGAACCCGGCGACCAGAATAACCAACAAAGCAATGGCTTCCGGGTCGCTGAACCGACGCCGGTACCACTGCATTAACATTTCGAGCATACAACCCTTCCCTGAATCGAATGGCGGGAGTGAGAGGGTGAATTGTATCTAACTGTCACAAAAAAGACTTTCGCTTTTTGTATCCCGATCGCAATCCGCAAAAGCCTGATGAATGGGATTTTCTTCATGCTACAACACGGCTACACTCGCAGGGCAGCAGAGATGAACGATATGCCGGTTCATCGGTCAAACTAGCACATCTAACATACAGGACAGTGGTTATGTTCAGGCAGTTGAGAAAAACACTGGTTGCAACACTGATTGCCGCGGTGACGGTCGGTCAGGTGTTGCCCGCTTTTGCTGACTCGTCCGATACATTGCCGGACATGGGCACCACAGCAGGAAGCACGCTCTCTATTGGGCAAGAGATGCAAATGGGCGACTACTATGTCCGCCAGCTGCGCGGCAGCGCCCCGCTGATTAACGACCCTTTGCTGGTACAGTACATAAACGGGCTGGGAATGCGTCTGGTGGCGCACGCCGACTCGGTAAAAACCCCCTTCCATTTTTATTTAATCAATAATGACGAAATCAACGCCTTCGCCTTCTTTGGCGGTAACGTGGTGCTGCATTCGGCGTTATTCCGTTATTCGGACAACGAAAGCCAGCTGGCCTCGGTCATGGCGCACGAAATTTCGCACGTCACCCAGCGGCACCTGGCGCGTGCGATGGAAGACCAGAAACGTAACGCTCCCCTCACCTGGGTGGGCGCACTGGGTTCCATTCTGCTGGCGATGGCCAGCCCGCAGGCCGGGATGGCGGCGCTGACCGGTACGCTGGCCGGGACGCGCCAGGGGATGATCAGCTTTACCCAACAAAACGAGCAGGAAGCAGACCGCATCGGCATCCAGGTGTTACAGCGCTCAGGCTTTGACCCGCAGGCCATGCCGAGCTTCCTCGAAAAACTGCTCGATCAGGCGCGTTATTCTTCCCGCCCACCGGAAATTTTGCTCACACACCCGCTGCCTGAGAGCCGTCTGTCGGACGCGCGTAACCGTGCCAACCAGATGCGCCCGGTCGTGGTCCAGTCTTCGCAGGATTTCTACATGGCGAAAGTGAGAACGCTGGGGATGTACAATTCCGGGCGTAACCAGCTCACCAGCGACCTGCTGGATGCCCTGGCGAAAGGCAACGTGCGTGAGAAAAACGCCGCGCAGTATGGTCAGGCGCTCCAGGCGATGGAAGCCAGCAAATACGACGAGGCGCGTAAAGCGCTGCAACCGCTTCTGGCTGCCGACCCGAACAACCCGTGGTATCTCGATCTGTCGACGGATATCGATCTGGGGCAGAAGAAGCCTGCCGATGCGATTAACCGCCTGAAAGGGGCGAAAGACGTCCGCACCAACCCGGTGCTGCAGCTTAACCTGGCAAACGCTTACCTGCAGGGCGGCCAGCCGGGTGAAGCGGCGACCATCCTGAACCGTTACACCTTTAACAATAAAGACGATCAAAACGGCTGGGATCTGCTCGCTCAGGCGGAAGCCCAGCTTGGCAACCGCGATCAGGAGCTCGCGGCGCGTGCCGAAGGCTTTGCCCTGGTGGGCCGCCTCGATCAGGCCATTTCCGCGCTCAGCAGCGCCAGCTCGCAGGTCAAACTCGGCAGCCTCCAGCAGGCCCGATACGACGCGCGTATCGATCAGCTTCGCGGCCTGCAGCAGCGCTTCAAGCCGTACGAGAAGATGTAATCAAGGAGAATTCACGTCATGACAGACGCCGTAAAAATTTATCACAACCCGCGCTGCTCCAAGAGCCGCGATACCCTGAGCCTGCTGAAGTCTAACGGCGTGGAGCCGGAGGTGGTGCTGTACCTCGACACCCCACCGGACGCGCAAACCCTCCGCCAGCTGCTGCATATGCTGGGCATGGGCAGTGCACGGGATTTGATGCGCAAGAAAGAAGATCTGTATACGTCGCTTAACCTGAATGACGACCGTCTCTCCGAGGAGCGGCTGATACAGGCGATGGTTGAAAATCCAAAGCTGATTGAGCGCCCGATTGTGGTGGCGAACGGCCAGGCGCGCATTGGACGCCCGCCGGAAGACGTGCTCGAGATCCTCTGATGGTTTCGCCCGGTGGCGCTGCGCTTACCGGGCCTACGGGTGCCATATGTAGGCCGGGTAAGGCGCAGCCGGCACCCGGCACAACTATAGCTTCAGAATATCTTTCACAAACGGAATGGTCAGCTTGCGCTGGGCGGTAATCGAGGCGCGATCGAGCTGATCCAGCGTGTCGAACAGCGTGCGCATTTCGCGGTCCAGCCGCTTCAGCAGGAAACGGCCCACGTCTTCCGGCAGCTCAAACCCACGCTGCTTTGCACGCAGCTGTAGCGCCTGAAGCTTATCTTCATCCGACAGCGGCTGGAGCTTGTAGATTTGTCCCCAGTCCAGGCGAGACGCCAGATCCGGCAGGCCCAGATTCAGCTGTCGAGGTGGGCGATCGCCAGTGATCAGCAGCCGGGTTTTGCCCGATTCCAGAATGCGGTTGTAGAGGTTAAAGATCGCCATTTCCCACGGCTCATCCCCCGCCACGCATTCGATGTTATCGATGCAGACCAGGGAGAGATGTTCCATCCCCTCCAGCACCTCAGGCACGAACCAGGTTCGTTTATCCAGCGGCACGTAGCCTACCGCATCACCGCGCGCCGAAAGCTCCGCACAGGCGGCATGCAGCAGATGGCTGCGCCCCGCACCTTCGCGTGACCAGATATAGATGTATCCGCTGTGTTCCTGACGCAGCACGTTTTGCAGTGCAGCCAGTAAAGAGGGGTTATCACCCGGCCAGAAACTTGCAAACGTTTCGTCGTCAGGGAGATAGAGTGGCAGAGAGAGCTGTGCCGGTCCGTTCAGAAGTACCTCAACCAGATCTGACATAAAATCGGCATGGAGTTTAACACGGAACCTGCAAGGAGAGAACCGGGCGGATCGTCCGCCCGGTTAAAGGATCACTGTGACGCTTTTTCGCTTTCGTCAGCGTCCAGCACCACCTCTTCCGGGCGGATCACGGAGATCAGCTTGAAAATGAGGCTCAGGCCAACGCCGACGATGGTCGCCAGCGCCATGCCTTTCAGCTCGGCCGCCCCGATGTGCACCTTCGCGCCGCTCACGCCGATAATCAGGATCACCGACGTCAGGATCAGGTTCTGCGCTTTGCTGTAATCCACTTTGGATTCAATCAGCACGCGAATACCGGAAGCACCGATTACCCCGTACAGCAGCAGAGACACGCCGCCCATCACCGGCACCGGGATGATCTGAATCGCTGCCGCCAGCTTGCCGACGCAGGAGAGCAGAATGGCGATGATCGCCGCGCCGCCGATAACCCAGGTACTGTAGACGCGGGTAATCGCCATCACGCCGATATTTTCACCGTAGGTGGTGTTTGGCGTAGATCCAAAGAAACCGGAAATGATGGTGGAGAAACCGTTCGCAAACATGGAACGGTGCAGGCCCGGGTCGCGGATCAGGTCACGTTTGACAATGTTTGCCGTCACCACCAGGTGGCCGACGTGCTCTGCAATCACCACCAGCGCCGCAGGCAGAATGGTGAAAATCGCAAACCATTCGAAGCGCGGCGTATAGAAGGTAGGCAGCGCAAACCAGTGCGCCTGCGCGATCGGGGTGGTATCCACCACGCCCATCATAAAGGAGAGCGCATAGCCCGCCAGCACGCCGATCAGGATCGGGATAATCGCCATAAAGCCGCGGAACAGCACGGAACCAAAGACCGTTACGCCCAGGGTCACCAGCGAGATGATAATGGTTTTGGAATCCGGCGACTGGCCGTCTGCTGGCAGCAGGCCGGCCATGTTCGCCGCCACGCCCGCCAGCTCAAGACCGATGACGGCCACGATGGCGCCCATCGCCGCAGGGGGGAACATCACGTCCAGCCAGCCGGTACCGGCTTTCTTCACGATGAAGGAGACCAGGCAGAACAGCACGCCACACATGATAAAGCCGCCCAGCGCGACCTCATAGCCCAGCGGCAGCAACAATAACACCGGAGAGATAAAGGCGAAGCTCGACCCGAGATACGCCGGGATTTTGCCTTTACAGATAAAAAGGTACAGCAGCGTACCGATGCCGTTGAACAGCAGCACGGTTGCCGGGTTAATGTGGAACAGGATTGGCACCAGCACGGTTGCGCCAAACATGGCGAACAGGTGCTGCAAACTAAGCGGGATAGTCTGTAAAAGCGGCGGTCTTTCACTCACCCCGATAGCACGGCGCGTCATAGTGTTTTCCTCTGAGTAGTATCGTTGTTGGTGTTTTATT
>OJUF01000356.1_pt1 | contig 14817 bp, 12 predicted proteins | sample 1599891 | NCBI WGS metagenome assembly OJUF01 (sample SAMN04436926, study PRJEB24849) | human gut metagenome | biome: human gut; feature: NICU; material: stool | host: Homo sapiens | place: USA: Saint Louis, MO | collected 2012-05-24
ATGGCGCGTTTGAGCACGTAGCGCGGATCTGCCCAGCTCGGGGTGCCGTCCGGGTTGGCGATGTCACAGAACATCCGTGCCGTACCGGTGCCCTGTCGCCACGGCAGCATCTGGAAGGTCGACGGATCTGGGTGCGCCACCATGTCGGACTCGTACACCCGGGCGTATCCCTCGATGGAGGAGCCGTCGAAGCCCACTCCCTCGGCAAATGCGCTCTCGATCTCGGCCGGAGCGATGGCCACGGACTTCAGGGAGCCGAGCACGTCGGCGAACCACAGCCTCACGAAATGGACGTTGCGTTCCTCGATCGAACGCAACACGAACTCAGTCTGCCTGGACATGTACCCATTGTGACTGCCTCGTGTTTCAGTTGTGTTGCTTGCCCCGGCTCCGCCGACGAGGCGGGGTCGGCACCCCAACAGTGGGGTCACACTTCTCGCCCCACCCGTGGTCACACCACATGCGGAGGAGTCACCGATGCGACACATCGTCCATCGAGCACCGCTCAGCATCATCTGCAGACTGCCAGGGGCCAGAGCTGGGCATGAATCACCCTGCCAGCGCCATTTCCTCCTTTCGCGGTAGGCTCACGTCGACTCCTGCTGCTGACCACGCACACCACCACGTTGGATCGCCCATGATTTTCAAGATCGCCGTCAACTCCGTGATTCGGGGTGCATCGTCATGGTTGGCACTCATCGTCGCGTCGATCGCACTCAGCGTCGTGGTGGCGTTGAGCCTGGGCATGATCGTCGCTGGGGCCTCGGCCAGTGGAGAGGCGCAACAGGCATTCGTCTCCATGGGGGCCACTGCACTCGGGTTCACGGTGCTCACCGCGCTGGCATCCTTCCGTCTGGTGGTGGGCACCTGCGTGCGTCTGCAACGACAGGACATCGCCCTGTGGCAGATCGCCGGAATCCTGCCGGGTACCGCGCACCTCGTCGTGGCGACCGAGATCGTCCTCGTCACTGCGGTGTCCGCCGCGCTGGGGGCAGCGCTGTCACTGGCGATGTGGCCGCCCTATCTTCACTTCGTGGACGGCAGTGGGCTACCCGAGACAGACGTGTTGCACCGACCACTGCCAGTCATCTCCCTTGTCATCGCGGTGGGAGCGACGACCCTCACCAGTCTGGTGTGTGGGCTTCGATCGGCCCGAGGAATCGTGAAGGCAGATCTCGTCACAGGCGTGCGCCCTGCCGCTGCCCCACCGCCACGATCCACGGCTGCCAGGGTCATCACCGCGATCGTTGCCGTTCTGCTCATCGCAGGCACGGTGACGCTGTACCTCGTCATTGCACATGCCCACCCCGTCACCGACCCCGACGACTTGGCTGGCATCCTCAGTTCGTACGCTGGGATGGGACTGCTGGTCTGCCTGATCTTCGCGATCCTCTCCGGGCCCATCATCCGCGGCCTCGTCCGGCTGGTCAGAGCCTTGCCGTTCGCCGGGACTGCCGGGTTCCTGGCCAGCCGTGAAGCCAGCGCTCGTCCACGGCTCACCCAGGCACTCGTCGTACCCATCACCCTGGCCGCAGCTGCCGTGGGCATCATGGCTGCCTGGATCAACGAACTCACCAACGTCATGGCCGCCCAGGCCGGATCGGAGGAGAAGGTCAACGCCCCGCCTCGACAGATGGCCCTGCTGCTCGGTGGGCCCGTCATCGTCGCCTGTGTGTGCGCCTCGGCCATCGTGTTCGCCACCGCATCCCATCGCCGTGCGGACAATGCACTGCTGCTGGTCTCGGGGGTCACACCGGGAGTCATTCGTGCCAAGGCCCTCGTCGAGGCGGGGATCCACGCCGTCATCTGCCTCGTCTGCGCCTACGGGATCGTCGTCGTCAACGACGTGTCCATGGCCAAGGCGCTGTCGACAGGCCCTGTTCCTTCAGTACCGATCCTCGCGCCGGGGTGGCAGGCTGCCGGAGTCGTCGCCGTGGGGATCGCACTCACCCTCCTCCTACTGCTTGCCGTGACGGCCGACGGTATGCACAGAAATCCCGTCACCACCATCACCGGAGGTCACCAATGACGTCATGGATACACGCCACCGGAGTACACAAGGGATTCGGCAGGGGAGCACGCCGGGTCGAGGTGCTCAGGGGTGTCGACCTCGACGTCGAGCCCGGCGAGTTCGTCACCGTTGTCGGTTCGTCAGGAGCTGGAAAGTCAACCCTGCTGTACTGCCTGTGCGGGCTCATCCCAGCCGACGACGGTCAGATCAGTCTGGTCGGCAACGACATTCGTACCGCGAGCAGGTCTCAGTTGGCACGCATCCGACGCGACCACGTCGGGTTCATCTTCCAGGACCTCAACCTCATCAGTTCACTAACCGTGCGGGACAACGTCGTCCTTCCGGCACGGATGGCTGGTCGGAGGCCACGGCGCCGCGACGTCAACCAGGTGCTTGACGCTGTCGGACTGGCTTCCCAGGCCAGCAAGTACCCGGCCCATCTGTCGGGAGGACAGCGCCAGCGGGTCGCCATCGCGCGATCCCTGCTGCACCAACCCGAACTGCTGCTCGCCGACGAGCCCACCGGCTCACTCGACGTCTCGTCCCGCGACACGGTGTTGGAGCTGCTACGAGCCACGGTGAGCGAGACCACCTCCCTGGTCATGGTGACCCACGACCTCGACATCGCGGCAACCGCTGACCGTGTCATCGTCCTGGCGGACGGGCACAACGACCGCATCCTCACCCGTCCGAGCTCGGCCGAGGTGTTCCAAGCCCTGCATACCGGCCCACGGCACAGCCATGCTGATTACACTGGTGCCTCGTGACTTCCATGCATGCTTACCCTGTTTCCCCGCGTCTGTCCGTCCCGAGTTCCATCCAACGCCCGCCCTATGTGGGCAAGGGCGACGTGCCGGAGAACTACACCGGGTCCCATGTGCAGAGCCCCGAGGTCATCGAGGCCATGCACGAGGCCGGACGCATCGCCTGCGGTGCCATGCACGAGGCCGGCAAGGCGGTGGCCCCCGGAATCACCACTGACAAGCTCGACAGGATCGCCCACGAGTACATGTGCGATCACGGGGCGTACCCGTCCACCTTGGACTACCGCAACTATCCCAAGTCCATCTGCACCAGCGTCAACGACGTCATCTGCCACGGCATCCCGGATGCTCGTCCGCTGGAGGACGGCGACATCGTCAAGATCGACGTGACCGCCTACAAGAACGGTGTGCACGGCGACAACTGCTACACCTTTCTGTGTGGCGACGTCAGCCAGGAGGCCCGTGACCTCGTCACCCACACCCAGGAGGCCATGAACCGCGCCATCAAGGCGGTGCGTCCGGGCCGGTCCATCAGCATCATCGGACGCATCATCGAAAACTACGCCAAGAGGTTCGGCCACGGGGTGGTCCGCGACTACACCGGCCACGGGGTGCACACGGCCTTCCACTCCGGGCTGGTCGTCTTCCACTACGACGAGCCACGCTACGACGTCACCCTCGAGGAGGGCATGACGCTCACCATCGAGCCGATGCTCACGCTGGGCAACCAGGCCAACCACCAGTGGGACGATGGCTGGACGGTGCAGACCAATGACGGGTCGTGGTGCGCCCAGTTCGAGCAGTCGATGGTCATCAACACCGACGGTGCCGAGATCCTCACCCGGTTGGACTGAGGGCCCCACACCAGTGAGGGTTGTGTTGCACTCCCCCAGAGTGCAACACAACACCATCCTTGCAAAGATGCCACTCACCGCTTCAACACCACAATCCTCAATTTGGCGCACGACTCCCACCCCGGTCCTGAACAAATGACCAGGTCAGTAATCTCGTGATTCACAGCATCTCCGCAACAGGACGGGGACATCCAAGCCACGGGAGCTGGAGTCGATCATGAGTGAAACCACCGTCACCTCCCGAGAGGGCACACCGTCGGGAATGCCGCCCACGTCACTGAGCGCGGCGGAGCGCGCCAGACATGATCGGTGGACTCCACCCAAGGTCATCGCATGGGTTCTCGTCTCTGCCATCGCAGGCCTCGGGTGGTGGATGCTCGCCATCCATCGCGGTGAGACCGTCAACGGAATCTGGTTCGTCCTCGCCGCCGTCGGATCGTACTTCATCGGCTACCGGTTCTACGCCAAGTACATCCAGGACAAACTCGTCCACCCCGACGACGACAGGGCCACCCCAGCCGAGTACGACTACAATGGTCGGGACTTCGTCCCCACTGACCGCCGCATTCTCTACGGCCACCACTTCGCCGCCATTGCAGGAGCTGGTCCGTTGGTCGGTCCGGTGCTGTCGGCCCAGATGGGATACCTGCCCAGCACGATCTGGATCATCGTCGGCGTCATCCTCGCCGGTGCCGTTCAGGACTACCTCGTCCTCGTCATCTCCATGAGACGCGGCGGACGCTCACTGGGCCAGATGGCCAAGGACGAGCTGGGACGCGTCGGCGGAATCGCCGCCCTCGTGGCCACCCTGACCATCATGCTCATCATCGTCGCGATCCTTGCGATGGTCGTCGTCAACTCCTTGGCAGCGTCGTCCTGGGGCGTGTGGAGTGTTGGCCTGACCATTCCCATCGCGCTGCTGATGGGCTTGTACCTGCGGTATCTGCGCCCCGGAAAGGTGCTTGAGGTGTCCGTCATGGGCATCATCCTGCTGGTGTTGGCCATCGCCTCGGGGGCCTGGATCGAGAACACCTCGATCGCCACCGCTCTGCACCTGGGCCGGCCATTCCTGGCATGGGCCATCATCATCTACGGATTCGTGGCCTCGATCCTGCCGGTGTGGATGCTGCTGGCCCCTCGCGACTATCTCTCGACCTTCATGAAGGTCGGTGTCATCACGATGCTGGCGATCTCGATCGTCATCGTCCGTCCAGTCATCAGCGTGCCTGCGATGAGCGTCTATGCCCACACCGGTACTGGCCCCGTCTTCTCGGGAAAGCTGTTCCCCTTCCTCTTCGTGACGATCGCCTGTGGAGCGTTGTCCGGATTCCACGCCACCATCGCGTCGGGCACCACTCCGAAGCTCATCGAGAAGGAGTCCCAGGCCCGCCTCATCGGGTACGGCGGCATGCTCATGGAGTCCTTCGTCGCAATCATGGCTCTGGTGGCAGCCCTCTGCGTGGATCGCGGCATCTACTTTGCGATGAACTCGCCGGCCGGTGCCACCGGCAACACCGTTCAGTCGGCCGTCAACTACGTCAATTCACTGGGCCTGACGGGGGTCCACACCGACGCCGATGCCCTGACGACGACAGCCAACCTCGTTGGTGAGACGTCGATCATCAGCCGTACCGGTGGGGCACCCACCCTGGCCGTCGGTCTGGCGACGATCATGCACCGGCTCTTCGGTGGTCAGGCCATGATGAGCTTCTGGTACCACTTCGCGATCATGTTCGAGGCTCTGTTCATTCTCACCTCGGTCGACGCCGGTACCCGCGTCGCCCGGTTCATGCTCTCCGATGCTCTGGGAAACTTCTGGCCGCGCCTGCGGAATCACTCATGGAAGGTCGGTTCCTGGTTGACCACCGCCATCATGGTTGCCGGTTGGGGATCGATTCTGCTCATGGGTGTCAATGACCCGTTGGGTGGTATCAACACCCTCTTCCCGCTGTTCGGAATCGCCAACCAACTGTTGGCAGCCGTGGCGCTGTCCATCTGCCTGGTGGTCTTCGCCCGCAAGGGACACACCTGGCGACTGCTCATCATCGTCGTACCCATGATCTTCACTGCCGTCATCACGGTGTATGGATCATGGTTGAAGATCTTCTCTCCGGATCCGAGGATTGGTTACTGGGCGAACCACATGACCTATCGACGCGCCATTGCCGCTGGCAAGACCTCGCTGGGCCAGGCCAAGGACATCGACGAGATGCACACCGTCGTCAGCAACACCGCCATCCAGGGAACTCTGTCGATCATCTTCGTCATCTGTGCCCTCATCGTCATGGTCGTGGCATGCATTCGCACCATCCAGGTGCTGCGCGGCCACAACATCATCGACACCGAGGATCCAGCACGGCACTCGCAGATCTTCGCCCCCAGCGGCCTCATCGCCAACCGAGCCGAGCGAGACCTGCAGGCCGAGTGGGACTCCTTCACCGCCAAGCACCCCGAGCTCGACCTGGAGAACGTCCACAAGACCACGGAGCACGCATGACGGCCGCACCTCGACGTCTGCCCACCGAATCACGATGGCAACGATGGTGGTCACTGCTGCGATGGTGGGTGCGCGGCATCACGGGAGCAGACGCCTACGACAACCACGTGGAGTGGTGCCGACGCACCGGCCACGAACCGATGTCCGAGAAGGACTTCTGGCGCGACCACTGTGACCGTCAGGACCGCAATCCCCAGACACGTTGCTGTTGACACCTCGCCGTGTTCGTGTCCCCTGCGGTCATCGATGGGAGCGTCCAGACAGTTCCGCAGCCACCTCGTCGAGGTTGTCCTCGGTCAGGTGGATGCACGTTCCGTCGGGCCAGACGACCACGAGTGGGGCGTGATTGCAGGGAACCATGCATCCGGTGGTCGTGACGAGCACCTCGGTGTCGAGAGCATCGGCCAAGGCCAATTTCTCCCGGAGTCGAGAGTGCAGGGCCGCTGCCCCGGCAGCGCTGCATCGCGGCCCTCGACAGATCAACAGATGATGACGGAAACACGGGAAATCCTGCCATACCGTACTGCGCAGCGGAGCCTCGTTGCCGGTGACTTCACGCCACTGAGGTGTCAGCACCTCGCCAGGACGCACCGCCTCGCCATGGGCGACGATCTGCACGCCCTCGGGGTGATCGCGCACCCATTGTCCGGCAACCCGACGCAACCAGGACAATGGAACCGGGCCATTGTGGCCGGTCCATCCGACCAGTTCAATACGGCGAGCACCGTCAGCAGTCACGGCGTCGAGAGTGTCGGTGAGGTCGGAGCCGTGACCCTCCGAGTCAAGAGCGGGGCCTTGCAAGCATGCCGACCGATCGGCATGTACTTGTTCAGTAACCCTTCTGGCGACGTCGGTGTCGAAAGCGTCGTCCCACGTCAAGGACACAGCGATGCGGATGGTGCCCTCGAGAAGATCCGTCATGAGTCTTCCAGTCCATGCCAAGTGAAGCCACGTCTGGAAGCCGACCAGACCGCACCGTTCACCCCGAAATGGTCACGAACGACGCCAGGAGTCAACACCTCATCAATCGACCCGGCAGCCACTACTCGCCCGGAGTCCAGCACCAGAAGATCATCAGCATATGCGGCAGCCAGGTCAAGATCGTGGATGACAGTGACGGTGGTCAGTCCCAGCGCACGTACTCGCTCCAGCAGATCGATCTGGTGACGCAGGTCCAAATGATTGGTGGGCTCGTCGAGAAAGAGGATCTCTGGCTCCTGGGCGAGAGCTCGGGCAAGTTGCACTCGCTGTCTCTCCCCTCCTGACAAGGTCGACCACGCTCTGTCAGCCAGATGAACGACACCAGTGGTGATCATCGCCTTCTCGATCATCCGCTCGTCTCGTCCGTGTCTACGCCTCAGATCTCCCATTCCCCATCTACCGATGTGAGGAATACGCCCGAGCTGGACGACGTCGCGTACCGTCAGCTCCACGTGTGCCGATGGGTTCTGTTCCAGGAGGGCCATCGTCTGAGAACGCTCCTTGGTGCCGACCTGGGAAAGGTCACGTTCTCCCAACCACACTCGCCCCTGACTGGGCTCACGCAGTCCAGCGAGCAGGTGGACCAAGGTCGTCTTGCCCGACCCGTTGAGGCCAACGACCATCGTGATGACACCACGTCGGATCGTGACGTTCACCCCAGAAAGGACAGTCACACCATCAATATGCCATCCCAGATCCTCAGTCCTCATTGCCGACTTCATGATCGTGATGCCTGACGACGCAGCAGGATCACCAGAACTGGGGCCCCGATCACGGCAGTGACGACCCCGACCGGGATCTCGGTGTCCGGGCGCAGACACCGTGCAGCGGTGTCAGACCACAACATGAGCAGGGCTCCCACGAGGGCCGAGGCAGGCAACAACCGAGCATGCCTTGGCCCCGACCAGAACCTGACGATGTGGGGAACGATGAGCCCGACGAACCCGATCGGACCCACGAAGGCGACGCACAAGGCGGTGAGCAGGGCAGTTCCAACCATGATCGACCACCTGACGGCATTGACCGGGATCCCCAGGGACATCGCGCTGACGTCACCAAAGGCAAAGGCGTCAAGAGTGTGGCACACGGCCATCCCCGCGATGAAGGCAGGTACAGTGACGACAGAGAGGGTCACTGTGGATCCCCACCGCAGCCCAGTGAATGAGCCCAACGTCCATGACAGGACGGAACGGACGGCATTCGATTCCGCGAACACCATAATCATCATGGAGACCCCAGCAGCACACAGCTGTCCGACTGCCACCCCAGCCAGGATCGTTCGGCTGGTCGGCAATTCCCCCGATCTTCCAGTGGCCAACGCCAGCACAATGATCAAGGCTCCAGCTGCCCCTGCAAAGGATGCCACAGCCATGAGAATGGACTGTCCAAGAGCACTGGACATGCCAACAACGATGACGAGGACAGCTCCCACTGAGGCGCCGCTGGAGATACCGAGCAGATAGGGATCAGCCAGCTCATTGCCCGTCAATGTCTGCAGTACCGCTCCACACATCGCCAACAAAGCGCCCACAGCCATTGCGCCAATGACGCGCGGGGCGCGCAACTGCCAGACAATCCGATCGTCAAGGACGGTGACATCAGAGCCATTGATGAGTCGAAATCGTCGAGCAACCACCCGAATCACATCGTGAACCGGCACATGGACTGCCCCAACTCCCAGTACGACCAAGGCACTGGCAACGAGGGCAGTACCAAGAAAGGCAGCCAACAACCAGTTACGTGAGCGGATCATTTCCCAGCGATCTCTGCCAAACCATCGTTAAGAGTCTTGGCACCGTCGATCAGCTCGGCACCCGGGGTACTCTGGGAGAATGGCACCGTTACGAACTTGTTCTCCTTGACAGCTCTCATCTGCTTGAGAACCGGATCGCCCTTGAGATAAGCGATCTTGTCCTTCGCGGTGGACCATTTGGCATCGGCCACGACGATGACGTCCGGATCGGAGGCCACAATCTTTTCCCAGGAGCCATCGGCCCATCCGCCATCGACGTCCGCAAAGACATTCTTGGCTCCCACGGCATCCATGAGCAGCTGTGGGCCACCGTGACCGGCACCGATGAACGGGGTCTTGTCCCCAGAATCGAACCACACGATCGAGGTTCCGGTACCGTGCTTGTGTGTAGTCACGTCCCGCAGGTACTCATGCTGCTTGGTGATCTCAGTGTCGGCACCGTCCTGAGCCCCGATGAGGGATCCGACCTCGCGCATTTCCTTCCAGACATTGCCCCACGTTGTCTCGGCTGACTTAGTGCCTTTGGGACATCCGAAGGGACTGATGTATGTGGCGATTCCCTGCTTCGCGAGCTCATCCCGGGTTCCGACAGCCTTGTCGGTAAAGGCACTGGAGAAAGAGGAAAGAGCAAGATCGGGTTTGGCAGCCAGGAAGGTCTCTTTGGATGGATACTCCTTGGCCAGCACCTTGACCGAATCATAGGACTTTCGCCACTTGGCAGGAATCTCGCCGTCTAGGTAGGCCGTCCCAACCAGATTTGATGCGCCATTGATGGCCAGGACGTCCTCCGTGGCACCTTGGTTGAGAGTTACAGCCCTGGTGGCAGGTTTGTCGAGAATGATCTTTTGACCACAGTTGGTGACTTCCACACGATCTGCGGACGGTTGGGACACCGACGCAGAGGATGGCTCGCTGGAAACGGGATCTTCGGGAGCACCTGCGCAGCCAGCGAGCAGAGTGGCGGGCACGACCAACCCCATGACGAGGCGATGTGACAAGGATGAGCACATGGGCATGAGAAGCCAGCTTTCTGTGACCGGCGTTCGCGGCCGGGGACCGACAGGACGTTGTCAGGTGGTCTTCGGGCTCAACCTCATCTCCGTTTTCCGACACCTTCCCGGTACCAGTGGCACCAGTGGCTCGAGTCGGGTGGATCAGTCATACCGCTGCGCGTCAGCTCCGGTCTCTCACCGGATTCCTGCGCCGGAGAATCTCCAGCAACCTGACTGCCACATACTAATCCGTGTACGCCCCAGAAAAGAAATTCTTCTTCCTATTTCGCAACTCAGCCAATCCTTCGACACCCTCATGGCAGACGTCCCTATAGGCGTGACACCTACGTCTCGTCTTTTTCTGTACCGTTCAGCACCCATCATCGCCAGAAGCTTTGCTGCAACACAGAACCCATCAACCCACCACAAGTCCCTGGTTGAAAAGGGACGAGCCACCCTTGTAAGCCGGGTTCTGTGACCCCATCGGGCCGGTGATCATCCATCTGTGAACGCCGTTGCCGACGTCCTCCAGCCTTGCAGCTGCGCGGCCTACCCGGGCGCTCGGGCGGGCAGCCCTCGAACACGTCCGCGACCTCACGGTCTTCTTGGCCTTGCTCCGGGTGGGGTTTGCCGTGCCGGCACCGTCACCGATGCCGCGGTGAGCTCTTGCCTCACCGTTTCACCCTCACCGATTTCTCGGCAGTTTGTTTTCTGTGGCACTGTCCCGCGGGTCTCCCCGGGTGGGCGTTACCCACCACCCTGCCCTGTGGAGCCCGGACTTTCCTCGACAGATCGTCGTCTGCCGCGATCACCCCGGGTGGCTCGTCCAAACATCCATTCTAGCCTGTGAACACCGCTTCATGACAGCCGATGGGGCTCACCACACCTGGTCGGGGCAGACGTTCGCACCTCGCGCACCTTCACCGAACCGTGACCGGCCCCACCTCGGGCAGCGCCCGGTCGGGAACCATCCCCCTCAAAGGGGATGAGTCCACTCCTCAAAGGGGATGTCGTCTCACAGGGGACGCACCATGATGCGGTCGCACTCCTCACAGCGCAGCACCTCGTCTGCCGGGGCCTGGTCGTAGCGACGTTGGTCGCCAGGATTGGCGACGATTCCGCAGGCACTGCACACGCCATGCTCCAACCTGCCGGCCCCCATCCCGGTACGTTCCAACAGAGTCTGGTACAGCTTGAGCAGATCGGCCGGGAGCGCCCCGGCCTGGGCGGTGCGCTGCGCAACAAGACGCTTGAGTTCGGCGTCGATCTCGGAGAGGTGATGGTCCCGGGACGCCAACGCCTCGCGAATGTGGCCGTCAAGAGCTTTGCGAGCCTCGTCGGCCTGCGCCTGAGCCGCTTCCGCCTCCTCGACCCGCTGCATGATGTCGAGCTCGGCATCCTCCAGATCACCGATACGCCGCTTGAGGTGCTCAATCTCGTCGGTGAGACTGCGCAGTGCCTTGTGATCGATCTGGCCGGCATCCACCGTGGCCTGGTTGCGCTCCAGACGGGCCCTCGCCGGGGCAAGGTCTCCCTCGATGCGCTTCTGGTCGGCCTTGAGGTCGAAGACGACCGTCTGCTTGGCGACAAGATCCTCGGCGAGACCCTGACGCGAGCCAGCAAGTTTCCTGAGTTCGTCGAGTTGGGGAAGGACCTTGCGATCATGACGCCTACGGGCGATGAGCCGGTCGGTCTCTGCCAGGTCGAGAAGTTTCCACTGGTCCTGCGGTGCTGCCTTCACGCTACCTCCTGCAACTGTGAACCCGGGGAGCTCATGGCCACCAGACTCTGCTGAACTCGTGAGAGCCAGCCTATCCGGCTGGACCCGGCTCATTACAATGACACCCAACGCACATTCGACGGAGAGGCGAGAGTTTCCATGACTGATGTGACTGATCGTTCCGGCAGGTCTGCCGGTTCCCAGATCCAGGCCGCTGATGAGCAGAAGGTCCCCAAACGCCAGACCCCGTTCTCCCAGGCGTTCCGTGATTTCATCCCCACCGGCTGGCAGCCCTACGACTCCACCATGCCACAGCCCCTGGACTCGGTGCCCTCGGCGCGTACGCACCGTGACGTCCTGGCCGCAAGGTTCCCCGGCGAGGTGCTCGTCATCCCCGCTGGCGTGCTCATGCGTCGCAACAACGACTGCGACTTCCCGTTTCGTCCACACACGACGTTCGTCTACTACTCCGGACTGGGCACCGATCGGGAACCCAACGCGGTGCTCGTCATCGACACCACCGGATCCACCACCCGCGACGTGCTGTACTTCAAACCGCGCGCCCCGCGCACCGATCGGGAGTTCTACGCCGATCCCACCTACGGCGAGATGTGGGTCGGAAAACGCGAGTCGTTGGAGGAGATGTCGACGATGACCGGCCTGCAGTGCCGTGACATCGCCGAGCTGGATGCCGCCCTCAGCAGTTCGACCCCGGGCGGTTCCGCGCCGCTGCGCGTCATCCGTCAGGCCGATCCGTCGATCACCGACAAGGTCGACGTCGCCCGTCAGACCGCCCCTGGACGTGGCGACGCAGCTGCCGACGAGGCATTCGACGAGTTCACCTCAGACGCCCGATTCTGCAAGGACGACTGGGAGATCGAGCAGCTGCGCGACGCCTGCCGTAGGTCGAAGGTGGGATTCGAGGACATGATCCGTCAGATGCCCGAGGCCGTGCGGCGCGGCCGCGGCGAGCGATGGATGGAAGGCATCTTCGGACTGCACGCCCGTCACCTGGGCAACAACGTCGGGTACGGCTCGATCTGTGCCGCCGGCGACCACGCCAACACCCTGCACTGGGTGCGCAACGACGGCGACCTGCGCCCCGGAGAACTCATCCTCATCGACGCCGGCATCGAGATCGACTCCCTCTACACCGCAGACATCACCCGTACCCTGCCCATCAGCGGCACGTTCTCACCGGCCCAGCGCCGGGTCTACCAAGCCGTCCTGGATGCCCAGGACGCCGCCGCCAAGGTGGCTCGGGTGGGCCATGACCACGCCGAGATCCACCAAGCGGCGATCCGGGTCATCTGTGAGTACCTGGCCGACTGGGGGATCCTTCCGGTGAGTGTGGACGACGCCGTCTCCCCTGAGGGCGGTCAGTTCCGTCGCTGGATGGTGCACGGCACGAGCCATCATCTCGGTCTGGACGTCCACGACTGCTCCCAGGCCCGCCGTGAGGACTACTCTGGCCCCCTGCGCAAGGGGATGTGCATGTCCGACGAACCCGGCATCTACTTCAAGCAGACCGACCTGCTCGTTCCCGAGGAGTTCCGAGGCATCGGGGTGCGCATCGAGGACGACCTGTGCATCACCGACGGTGAACCCGAGTGGCTGTCGAAGGACTGCCCGCGCGAGATCGACGAGGTCGAGGCCTGGATCGCCGACCTCTGGGGCTGAGACGTCAGGCGTTGAACACCTGGTCGCGCACCTCGCGCAGCTCCAGCGCGAGGTCGCGGGCCTGTTGGGCCACCTTGTGCTCGGCGAGCACCTCATAGTGGGTGGCCACCACCTGCTGCACCGAGTTGTAGTCGCGCTCCCCACGACTCATGGCGTATGTGATGGCTGCGGTGATCATGCCGATGACCACTCCGATGAGCAGACCGGACAACAGCATGACGACCAGACTGTTGAGCGAGTAGAAGAACGACATCATGAGTCCGACGAGCAGACCCATACCGACCCCGGAGATGGCGCCCTGACCGAGCACCGTGCCCCAGGTCTTGCGGCCGATGACCCGCTCGATGCTGCGCAGGTCGGTGCCGACGATGCACAGATTCTCCACCGGGAACTCCTTGTCGGAGAGATGATCGACCACCTTCTGCGCCGTCTCGTAGTCGTTGACGACAACAACGGGCTTCGGATATTCCAGCTGGAACAGGGACGACACGTGGGCAGGCTGCATGAAATGGTCACCTCACAGGTTCGGGTACGACCATCCTACGGGGCCAGATGCCCTGCCGACGACCAAGTGAGCTCCCGGCGTGTACCGACGGCATCGGTCAGCTGCCGGAGAACTTGCCCGGGCGGTGCTCAGGTGTGTAGACAATGCATATGAGCACCGAAAACCCGCTTGTCCCAGCGATCCATGAGGCGCTGTCTCGTGTACAGGATCCGGAGATCAGGCGACCCATCACCGACCTCGGCATGGTTGACGAGGTATCCGTCGACGACAACGGCCGCGCCTACATTCGCATTCTCCTGACGGTTCCGGGATGTCCACTCAAGGACACCCTGCGTGAGGACGTCACCGAAGCAGCCACCTCCGTCGACGGAGTGCGTGGTGCCTACGTCGAGCTCGGGTCCATGACCGACGAGCAGCGCGCCGCCGTGCGTGAGCAGCTTCGTGGTGGCGCCCCCGAACCCACCATCCCGTTCGCCGAGCCGGGCAACACCACCAAAGTCATTGCCGTAGCCTCCGGCAAGGGCGGCGTCGGCAAGTCGTCGATGACCGTCAACCTGGCCCTGGCCCTGGCTGGGCTGGGCCGATCGGTCGGTCTGCTGGACGCCGACATCTACGGCCACTCGATTCCCGACATGCTCGGTGCAGGTGACGCCCACCCCACCCCGCTGGACGACCTGCTCCTGCCGGTGCCAGCCATGGGCATCAAGACGATCAGCATCGGCATGATGAAGCCCAACAAGGACGACGTCATCGCCTGGCGTGGCCCGATCCTCGACCGTGCCCTCACCCAGCTGCTGGCCGACGTGCACTGGGGAGATCTCGACTACCTGCTGCTCGACCTGCCACCCGGCACCGGTGACATCGCCATGAGCCTGGGTCAGAAGGTTCCCACCGCCGAGGTGCTCGTCGTCACCACCCCGCAGCAGGCCGCCTCCGAGGTGGCAGAGCGCGCCGGGACGATGGCTGCCCTCATGAACCAGAAGATCATCGGCGTCGTGGAGAACATGTCGTGGTTGGCCTTCACCGCCCCCGACACCGGCAAGGAGTACCGGATCGACCT
>OJUF01000369.1_pt1 | contig 14517 bp, 10 predicted proteins | sample 1599891 | NCBI WGS metagenome assembly OJUF01 (sample SAMN04436926, study PRJEB24849) | human gut metagenome | biome: human gut; feature: NICU; material: stool | host: Homo sapiens | place: USA: Saint Louis, MO | collected 2012-05-24
CCAAATCTAACCCCCGCGACACGCCGAGCCAGACACACATTTTGACCCTTAACCCGATGAACCGATCACTCGATGGTGATGGGACTTGATACGGGCGCAGGATCGGTGACGATTCATGACGGGGCATGAGCGTCATCGCTCGGCTCACGGAGTACGTGATGAAAGCGAAGGCCCCAATCCATGTGGATTGGGGCCTTCGGTGAGTGCGCCGCCAGGGACTCGAACCCTGAACCCGCTGATTAAGAGTCAGCTGCTCTGCCAATTGAGCTAGCAGCGCTCACGAGGAGGAACATTACCGAACTTCATCGTGTTTGCAAAATCGAGGTGGCAACCGGGTGTACATGGATGTACCTCCAGGACGCCAGAAGCTCCGTGAAAGCCGCTATGACTAGGGCTTTCCTGCGCGTGCCGAGCGAATTCGGCGTTCCCGCAGCTGCTCGATCTCAGGCTTGTCCAGGGGCTCCAGGGTGGTGCCCAGTGATCGCTCCAGGAGAAAATCTGCCAGCTCGGGGTTGCGAGCCAGGATCGGTCCATGCGGGTAGGTGCCGATGACATTGCCCTGAATGGCACCCTCGGTGGTCCTGTCCCCGTTGCCCCACCCGATCTCGACGTCGGCCAGGGCCGTGGCGTCCGTTCCCAGGGTGGTCCACCCGCCGTGGTTCTCGAATCCGGTGACGAGTGATTCGGTGCCGTCGGGCCTCGTCCAGTGATGCAGCACCTCGCCCACGGCTCGTTGTGGGCCGCGACGGGTCTGGACGTCGAGAAGACCGAGACCTTCGATGATCTCGTCGTGCGCGCCGATGGTGAACGAGGAGCCGCAGATCTGGTAGCCAGCGCACACGGCGAAGAGCACGGCTCCACGATCCAGGGCGGTGAACAGTCCGCCGTCTGCCTTGAGTTGGCGCACTGCGGTGATCTGGGCGGTGTCCTCGCCGCCGCCGAGCAGGTAGAGGTCTGCGTCCGTGGGGACCGGCTCGCCGGGCTCGATCGTCAGCAGTTCGGCGTTCAGGCCACGCCACTGGAGACGTTTCTGGCACACCACGGCATTGCCGTGATCGCCGTAGATGCCCAGCAGCGACTGGTACAGCAGGACGATCCTGGGGTGGTCGAGGCTCATATGTGTTCTCCCATCCGGCGTAGTTTCTGGAACGGGGTGTAGGTGGCCAGTACGTCGATGGGGTGGGGCTGGTCCCATCGTCCTTGCAGCAGAGGACAGACGAAGACGTCCGACAGGTCCTCGATGACGACATGGTCGACCCCGGCGTACTCCAGTCGTACGCCCAGGTCCAAGGCCCGTGGTCCGGTGCAGATCACCGTTCGCCCGGCCAGCTGCTCATAGTCGACGTCCCACAGCCAGGAGACGTCCTTGCCATCGGCCGCGACGGCGTCAATGGCGAGGATCAGGGGATCGGAGGTTGCCAAGGGCAGCGACTCCGTCCATCCTGCCGGGTTCTTCGACAGCATGAGGCGGACCAGGACGTCATTGATGCTGGTCGTGGCATAGCGACCAGCCGGCGAGGAGACCTCGCGCATCCCCAGCAGGGCATCGTAGGGGTCCACTCCCATCTCCGTTGCGGCGGCAAGTGCACAGGTTGCATTGGCAAGGTTGAATGATCCGGGAACGCTGATCTCGAGTTCATACTCGTGGCCGTCCTTGCGCATGGCCTTCCGGTCGTCCACCCACCAGTCGGCCTCGGGCTGGTGCAGCCCGCACTCCTCGCAGCGCCAACCGTTGTCGTCGTGCAGGAGGATCGATCCGCACTGCGGGCACAGCACCGAATCGGCCGTCCAGCGCGGTTTCGTGTCCACCCACACCGTCCGATGCGCTGCTTGGGCGGCCCACACGATGAGTGGGTCGGCGGCATTGGCGACGACGGTGGGGCCTTCCTCGCCTGCCTCCTCCAGGGCTTCGCGCCATTCTCTCCCCAGGAAGGTCAGCTCATGATTGCGATCGAGTTGGTCGCGGCTGAAATTGAGCAGGACCAGGACACGCGGGTGACCTTGGCGCACCACGTCGGCGACGACTCGCTCGTCGACTTCCAGAATGGCATTTCGTGCCTCCGGGGCCTGCCCCAGGGCAGAGACGATCCCAGCATGCAGATTGGCCCCGTCGGCGTTGGTGACGATGTCATCGGGTTCGATGCCGCGGCTCGCGTGAACCGCGGCGGTGAGGAAATGGGTCGTCGTCGTCTTGCCGTTGGTGCCGGTGACGGCCGCGATCTGGCGTGGCGCGATGAGCTCGGGGAATGCCTGTGGAGCCAGGGCCAGTGTGACCTTTCCCCTGATCGAGGATCCTGAACCCTTGCCGGCAAGACGGGAGGCTGATGCCGCGAGTCGTCCGATCATCAGCGCAGCGCGTAGCCGGAAGGACAGGCTTGGTTGCGGCGGCGCCTGAATCTGGGTGCTTGTCATGAGGTCCATCATCGCAGGCTTGCCGGCTTCATGAATACTCACGTCATGGGTCTGGTGTTTTGATGGCTTCGTGAAGCGGAAAAGTGTCTCAGGACAGTGGTCATGATGAAGGCTCTCCGAGTGGGTCGAGATGGAGGAAGTGGGTGGCGCCGGGGCTTTGACGCTGTTCATCATACCATGAGATCGAATACATGTTTGACATTTTCGAATAAAGGTTCGATCATGGGGTCATGGCGATCACAGAGCTGTCGGACAACGAGCTGTTGGTACCCCATGTTCCTGCGCTGAGACGTGACCTCATGCTGGAGGGGGATGTCACCGGGCATCCGGTGCATCCTCTGCTACGTCCTCTGTTTCCGGGAGGACTGCGTTCGGAGGCTTACAGCCTCGATGGCGCATCGGACGTGGGCCTGGGGTTGCTCGTCAATGGATGGTGCGGAGTTGTCGGGATGCCGGAGTTGCGAGGTGCCCAGGTGCGACGGTGGGGGGTTGATGCGTCACGACTGGTCATGGTTTCGAGCTCTCGTGGCTGGTTGGCCACCGTCGCTGCTCTCGTGGAGGAGCTGGACGTGATCTATGCCTGTGCGCCGCCCGCCATGTCACTGGAGGCCTCTCGCAGGCTCGCCACCAGACTCAGGGCCCGTCAGTCCACCTTGGTCATCTGCGGGGAGTGGTCCAGCGCGGTCACACACATTGATGTGCGCACCATCGGATGGTGGAAATCGCAACAAGCAGGTCATTCTTCAACGATCCACGAGGTGGAGGTGAGCGTCACGCGGCACCATTGGTCACGATCGGTGGTACTGGCTCGTGATGACCGCGGAGTGCATGGGATCTCGTCGGAACTGGTCGGAGGGATCCCGTCATGATGGGGAAACCCTTGCATGACCAGGTGGCGAGATGTGGCTGGCCAGGTCATTGTGGCTGGTCAGGCCATGACGGTTCATGGGGCCTGAGGCCGAGGATGATCCGCGGTGTGTACTGGCGATCGGTGTGGATCGGCGATCCGGGGGGATGAGTTCGGAAGGGGGCCGGGATCAGATGGGATGGGTCCAGATGGGGTGGTGTGGATGAGCGGACATGCAAAATCCGCGCCGCCCACATGGACGACGCGGATTACCTCGGGGTGGCTAACGGGACTTGAACCCGCGACCCCCTGGACCACAACCAGGTGCTCTACCGACTGAGCTATAGCCACCATGTTCCCGGGTGACCGGGCAACCCCGGTAGCGTAGCGAATTCAGCTCGTGTTGTGCAAGTCGCAGAATCGTCACGCAGCCGAGGCGCAGCGGAATGCAATCGAGACACAGCGGGGAGCGGGTTCCCCGGCGTCCCTGTTCTGGGTGGGATCGTTCCGAGTGGGGCCGGGGTGTGCTCGAGGGGGCTCAGCCGGCCCGGGGTGTGCTCAATGGGGCCCGGCTGCTGCACCCGGATCAGTGTCCGGCTGAACAGGGACCCGTGTTTGGCTGAACGGAACCAGACCGAGTCGGTGTCCCGATCCCGCCCATGCCACTCCGGAACATTCGTCCGGGTCGCTGTCTCAGTGTCCCGCTCCGGTGAGCAGGCCCTGATACTTGGCGGCGATCTCCTTGCACTGTTGCGAGTCCGGTCCAGGGGCCGCAACCATGACCGCCTCGCGCCAGAACATGAGTTCCTCGATCGACTCCTGGATGTCGGCAAGGGCCCGGTGATTTCCCTGCTTGGCCGGGGTGTGCTTGAAAGCGGTCGGGTACCAGCGGCGTGCGAGTTCCTTGATCGAGGAGACGTCAACATTGCGGTAGTGGACGTAGGCCTCCAGCTCGGACATGTCCTTGGCCAGGAAGGATCGATCCGTACCGATCGTGTTCCCGGCCAACGGAGCCTTGCGCGGTTCCTTGACGTGGCTGGTGATGTAGTCCATCACCTGCTGCTGAGCGTCTGCCATCGTCGCCCCGGAATCGAGCTCGTCGAGCAGACCCGAGTGGGTGTGCATTCCCCGGACGAAATCGTTCATGTGCTCCAGCCACTGCGGTTCCGGCTTGATGACGACGTCAACTCCCTCGCCCAGTACGTTGAGCTGGCCGTCGGTGACGAGCGCCGCCACCTCGATCAGTCCGTCGTGGGCCAGATCCAGCCCGGTCATCTCACAGTCAATCCACACCAACATGTCATTCACATGGTCCAGACTAGTTGGTGTGGCTGATTCACGGCGTGGCGCAGGAGCCGATCTCATGACGTCGGGGATTGCTGGGATACGTGGCAGGGCTGCTGGGAAGCGATGTGGAGGATCGCGGAGGACCAGCGAGGACGGTGTCACGAAAAGTCGATACACTTGACGAGCCGGGCCCGGTAGCTCAGCGGATAGAGCAGCAGCCTTCTAATCTGTCGCGCGTGGGTTCGATTCCCACCCGGGCCGCCACATGACATGCACGACGTGGTGCTCCCGCGGTCCATCGTGCACCAGACCATGATCGCTCAGTACGTCCCAGCACGTCACGGTGCCGGGCGTCTCGCACACAGCTTGTAGGGTGGGGGCCATGTCTGGCCTGAATCCTGTGCAACCCCGCGACGCCTGGTGGCGTCGTGTCCTGGGCAACCCGTGGACGTGGGCCGTCGTCGTCATGATCGTCCTGTCGATTCTCACACTCGGCGACACGTATTCACTCCTCAGCCGCGACACCACCGTGGAGGTCGAGGGCAAGGAACTCGTCTCGCCGGGAATCACCGATCTGTCCTTCAAGAAGGCCATCCACTACGCTTGGCCCACTGCGGCGGTGTGGTCGGCACTGTTCATCCTGCTCGATCGATACCGCACCAAACATTTCCCGATCTGGTTCATCGCGTTCTCCTGGGGCGGCTCGGTGGCCTGCTGGGCAAGCATGTACGCCAACACGTGGATGGCCTCGATGCTCTCCGTCAAGGGCGGTGTCGACCCATCTGCCGGGGCAGGTCCCGCCATCTTCTCCGCGCCCTTCGTCGAGGAGTTCTTCAAAGCCACGATTCTGTTCATCCTTGCTGCCGTCATCGGCCCCACGTTGACCTCGGCCGTTCAGACCGTGAGTCTGGCCGGATTGTCGGCCATCGGTTTCGCCTTTGTCGAGAACATCGTCTACTACGCTCGAGCCGACAACTACGCCAGCGTCACCATCGACGCAGGAGATCCCGAGGCCGCCCTGAGACAGATGGTCGTACTGCGAGGTGCGCTCACCTCATTCGGCCACCCACTTTTCACCTCGATGACTGCTCTGGGCCTGGCCTTCGGTCTGCGAGCCCGCAGTCGCATCGTGCGTGTCATGGCGCCACTCACCGGTTTCGTCATGGCCGTCATGGGGCACATGGCCTTCAACGGGCTGTCCTCGACCCGCAATCTCGACGAGCTTCGACCGTACTGGTGGGTCAGCGTGACCATCGTCATGATCTTCATCCTCGGCCTGGTGCTTCGGTTGGTGGCGGAAGGACGCATGATCGCCCGTCGTCTCGATGACTACGCCGTCATGGGATGGCTTCCCGCGCGAGTCGGAGAGGTCGTCTCCGTTCTGCATCGACGTTGGTGGATCAGTGCCGTCGCCCTGAGTCACGGAATCAGGTGCTGGTGGCAGACCTTGAAATATCTACGGCGCACCACCGAACTTGCCTATCTGCGGGATGCGGAGGTTCGTGGTCTTGCAGCGAACTCGACGGCACGGCAGGCCCGTCTGCTCGCCGAGATCCGGGGGCTCTCGGCGATGGCCGTCACCGAATCACGCGGTGCCCGGCTCGTCAAACCACATCTGCCACGGTGGCTGGTGGAGTACTTCCCTCCTTCCTCGGGCACGTCGATTCCGGTCATGGGTCGCGAATCGGCCCGGTGAAACCTCCCCTCGAGCTGCTGAGGGTGATTCCGGTTTCCGAACCAAGCACGTTTCCTGATCACGGCGCGAGGCCATGTGTGCGAAGGACGAGGTGCAATGACGCCTCATCAAAGACGGTGATTCGGCGCGAGGTCATGTGCGCAGGGGCGGGGACCGGGACAGAACGTCGCTTCGCCCCGTTCCTCGCAAGGAGAATCAGGGGAGGAGAATCAGGACAGACTCGATAGTCTTGGGTACAAGGATCCCCACGCTGATTCTCGTGAAGGTTGTGACGATGGGTACCCAGGAACTGTTGGCCGAGCTGAGCGGGTTGCGCTCCGATCTGGACCAGGTGCGCTTCCCTCTTGACCTGCCACAGGTCGAGACGGCTCGTGCCTCGGCCGAGTCGATTCGTCATCAACTCGATGACTACGTCATCTCGCGTCTGGAGACCATTGACGCCCCGCTGCTGGCCGTCGTGGGAGGGTCGACTGGTGCGGGAAAGTCCACCCTGGTGAACTCCCTGGTGGGTCGGCCGGTCTCCACCCCCGGGGTCATCCGCCCCACGACGATCTCACCGGTACTCGTCCACCATCCTGATGACGCCCAGTGGTTCACCGACAGAAGGATCCTGCCGGGGCTGGTGCGCACCGAACGGTCCACTGGCGACTCGACCAGCGTCCATCTCGTCGCCGAACCCTCCCTGCCACGTGGCCTGGCCCTGCTCGATGCCCCAGACATCGATTCCGTCGTCGCCGCCAATCGTCACCTGGCTGCCCAGCTCCTGCAGGCCGCCGACCTGTGGCTCTTCGTCACCTCCGCCGCACGATACGCCGACGCCGTTCCGTGGGACTTCCTGCACGAGGCCGCCGGACGCCATGCCGCCGTCGCCGTCGTCTGTGATCGGGTGCCACCGGCAGCCATGCGAGAGGTACCAGCGCATCTGGGCCAGCTCATGACCTCCCGCGGCCTTGCCGAGTCGCCGCTGTTCGCCATCCCCGAGACCGTCACTGATTCCGCAGGGATGTTGCCCGACCAGGCCATCGCCCCGATTCGCTCGTTCCTGGCCGGGCTCGCCGCCGACCAGGAGCAACGTCGTGGCGTCGTCCTGCAGACCCTTGCCGGATCGATTCGGTCCATGTGCGAACGAACCCCACAGATCGCCGACCACCTCGACGACCAGGCCCTCACCCTGCAGCGGTTGCGTACCGACGCCGCCAACCAGTTCGACGAGGCACGGCGCCAGATCTCGGTGCAGTCGGCCGACGGCACCCTGTTGCGCGGTGAGGTGCTGGCACGCTGGCACGAGTTCGTCGGCACCGGTCAGTTCATGCGCGCCATGGAGGAGAAGGTGTCATGGTTGCGCGACCGCGTCGTCGGTGCGATCCGGGGTACGCCGCCCGAGGCCGACAAGGTGAGTGTCGCCGTCGAGTCCGGTCTGGCCGCGCTGGTGCGCTCCGAGACCGATGCCGCAGCAGAACGTGCCGTCGGTGCGTGGGACTCCTCACCAGCTGGCCGCGCCGTCCTGCAGTACTCCTCCGACCAACTGGGACGGGTACAGCCCGATTTCGACGACCGCGTGGAGCGGGTCATCCGTGACTGGCAGGGTGACGTCATGGAGCTGGTCGCGGGGGAGGGGATGAACAAGCGCTCCCGAGCCAGGTTCATGGCCTTGGGCGTCAACGGTGTCTCGGTGGCCCTCATGATGCTCGTCTTCGTCCACACCGGCGGGCTCTCGGGTGCCGAGGCCGGTATCGCTGGTGGGTCAGCGGTCGTCGCCCAGCGACTGCTCGAGGCGATCTTCGGTGACGACGCGGTACGCAAGCTTGCCGACATGTCCAAGGATGCGCTCGACGAGAGGGTTGCCCAGGTCGTCGATGCCGAGGCGGCACGCTTCGACGATGCCTTGGCGGACTTCGACGTGCCCACCCAGGTGGCGGACCAGCTTCGGTCCCGGGTGGCCGCGATCATCGACGTGCTCACCAGCGCAGATTTCGACATGGCAACTTCCACGGCTCAGCTGGATACCGCGCCTGACTCGACACGGCCAGCTGCCCCCATTGCTCGTTCCCGACAGGAGGGGGCGCGTCACGTGCGTCCCGAGCTCCCAGACTCCCGGGTGCCCGAGGACCAGGATGGGCGCACACGTGAGGAGGAGCGCTGATGGCCTTTCGACGCCGGGACCTCACCGATGAGGTCCGAGATCTCGACCGAGCGGTCGATCTGTGCCGAGGGCGCATCGATGATGACGTGCAACGACGTGCCCAGGCGGTCACCCACCACGCAGATCAGCGTCTCGCCTTGTCAGGGGGCTACACGGTGGTGGCCTTGGCAGGAGCGACGGGGTCGGGCAAGTCCAGCACCTTCAACGCGCTTGCCGGCCATGAGTTCGCCGAACCGGGGATTCGTCGTCCAACGACCTCACAGGCGCTGGCCGCCTACTGGTCCGACGTACCACCGACGCAGTTCCTCGACTGGCTCCAGGTGACACGCCGGGTCCAGGTGCCCGAGAGGGGCGCGTTCGACGGGCTCGTCCTGCTCGATCTTCCCGATCACGATTCCACCGAGGTATCGCACCAACTGGAGGTTGACCGTCTCATCACGATGGTCGATCTCATGGTGTGGGTCGTCGACCCGCAGAAGTACGCCGATGCCGCCCTGCATGACGGATACCTGCGTGGTCTGTCCAGCCACAGCACGGTGATGACGGTGGTGCTCAACCAGATCGATCGACTCACCGAGGAGCAACGCACCTCATGTATCCGTGACCTGCGTCATGTCCTGGATGACGAGGGGCTGGCCAGAACCGAGATCCTGCCGGTGTCCACGCTCACCGGCGAGGGCATGGATCAGCTGCGCCAGCACCTTGCCGAGGCGGTGTCGAGCCGGACTGCCATGGCGAACCGGCTCGAGGCCGACATCTCTCGGGTGGCCCAGCAGATGCGTGGTCAGGTCGGCGATGGCGGTGCCACGACCGTGTCTGGTCGGCAGGCCGACGAGCTGCTGGACTCCCTGTGCCTGGCTGGCGGTGTTGACGTGGTCGTCGATGCCGTCACCGATGCCACTCGGCGCCGGGGGATCGCTGCCACCGGGTGGCCTGTCGTGTCCTGGTTGGTGAAGTTGCGTCCGGACCCACTGCGCAGGCTGCACCTCACGGCGGGCAGCAGCTCGGATCGGAGGAGGCGCAGGACGACGCGGGCAGCCAGGAAAGACATCGAGCCTATCGACGTGCAACGTACCGCACTGCCGTCGCGATCCGGGGTGGCCTCGGCCAAGGTCGACAATGCCCTGCGTGCCATGTCCGACGACGTCAGCCTTGGCCTGCCTCAAGGCTGGGCGCAATCGGTGCGCCGTGCAACGACTGCGCATCGCGACGATCTGGCCGATGAGGTTGACCGGGCGATTGCCACCACCGATCTGGGCATGGGTGAGGGACTCTGGTGGCGCCAGATCATTCGTGTGCTGCAGTGGCTCCTCATCATCATGGTGGTCGTGGGCCTGGGATGGCTTCTTGTCGATCTGGTCCTGGCATATCTGCAGATGCCTCCCCTTCCCGCAGTGAGGTGGCACCGATTCCCGATGCCCACGTGCCTGGCCGTGGCAGGAGCTGCTTGCGGTGTGGTCGTGGGGCTGGTGAGCCGGGCTGCGGTGGAGGTGTCGGCACGGCATCGCGGCCACACGGTGCGGGCGCGCCTTGTCGATTCCGTCGAGGAGGTCGCCGAGCGGCTCGTCATTGCCCCGGTGGAGGATGAGTTGCATCGGCGCAACGAGGCTCGAGGGGTACTCAGGAAACTGTGAGTCATGGCGGGAAGGCCCCACAACATATGACCCGTGCAGCAGGTGGCCTGTGCAGCGGGTGATACGTGCAGCAGCTGAGGCTGGTTGTCCACAACCGCCGTACTGCGAACCGTCCGCTGTCCACAGATGTGAGTGCCCATGTCCGGTTCTCGCTCGGCACCACGACAACTGGTGATGAGTGGAGAGGAGCTCACATGGATGCCAATGTCTCGTTCAGTGGAAACCTGGGTACCGACGTCGACTACGTCGAGGGGAGGGGATGGTGTGCCGCGCGTTTTCGCGTGGCGCACACTCCCAGGCGTCTGGTCGATGGAACATGGGTCGACGGCAACACCACATGGTTGACGGTACGTACCAGCGGTCGGCTGGCCAGGAATTGCCGCGACAGTCTCGTCAAGGGTGACCCCATCATCGTCTCAGGGCGTCTGCGCACCAAGGTGTGGCGCGATTCCGACGACAAGGAACACGAGAGTCTGGCCATCGTCGCCTCATCGGTGGGGCACGATCTGGCTCGTGGATGTTCTGAATTTCGACGTGTGACGCGTGATGGCTCCAGCAGTGCCTCGGATGTCGCCAGGACTGCGACCGACGGTACGGATGGTGGCATCACGATGTTGGACGGTGCGAGGACCGGTGAGCAGGAGATGGCTCCCTCGTCGCTCATGGCTGCGGCGAGCTGAGACCATCGGGGCGCTGCCAGGTACTCGTGGTCCACGGGTGAGACACTCGTGGCCCAGGGGTGAGGCCTCGGGACGTACCAACGTCAGTAGTGGTGTGAGTGACACTGGTGTGGGGTCATCCCCGTGTGCGGGCGAGGGGAGTGAGATCAGTGGCCTAACATGTGCACGGCTGGCATACTTGCCAGCGGTTGTGCAGGCCGTTGCGCGACCTTGTCCATCCTGAAGGAGAGTGTCAATGGCGGAGTTCATCTACACCATGCACAATGTGCGCAAGGCGGTGGGCGACAAGGTCATTCTCGACAATGTCACCCTGTCGTTCTTCCCCGGCGCCAAGATCGGCGTCGTGGGCCCCAATGGTGCGGGTAAGTCCACCATGCTCAAGCTCATGGCCGGCCTCGACAAGCCAAACAATGGTGACGCGGCACTGGCCAAGGGTGCCACGGTGGGCATCCTGTTGCAGGAGCCCCCGCTCACCGAGGACACCACGGTGCGCGAGAACGTCGAGGAGGCAGTGAGCGACGTCAAGCAGAAGCTTGATCGCTTCAACGCAGTCTCGGCTGCCATGGCCGATCCGGACGCCGACTTCGATGCGCTCATGGCTGAGATGGGCGAACTGCAGACTGAACTCGACAACACGAATGCCTGGGATCTGGACACTCGTCTCGAGCAGGCGATGGATGCCCTGCAGTGCCCGCCCGGTGACACTCCGGTCAACGTGCTCTCCGGTGGAGAGCGTCGCCGCGTGGCCCTGTGCAAGCTCCTGCTGGAGCAGCCGGACCTGCTGCTGCTCGATGAGCCCACCAACCACCTTGACGCCGAGTCGGTGAACTGGCTTGAGGGACACCTCAAGACCTATCCGGGTGCCGTGCTCGCCGTCACCCACGATCGCTACTTCCTCGACAACGTTGCGGAGTGGATCTGCGAGGTCGACCGCGGTCAACTGCACCCCTATGAGGGCAACTACTCCACGTACCTGGACACCAAACGTCAGCGACTGCAGATCGAGGGCAAGAAGGACGCCAAACGCGCCAGGATCCTCGAGAAGGAGCTGGAGTGGGTACGGTCCTCGCCCAAGGCACGGCAGGCCAAGAACAAGGCTCGCCTGGCTCGTTACGAGGAACTGGCTGCCGAGGCCGAGCGCAACCGCAAGATCGACACCGCCGAGATCAACATTCCACCGGGTCCGCGTCTGGGCAATGTCGTGCTGGAGGCCGACAAGCTGTGCAAGGGATTTGGTGACCGAGTCCTCATCAAGGATCTCTCGTTCACCTTGCCGCGCGCTGGGATCGTTGGTGTCATCGGCCCCAACGGCGTCGGCAAGACGACCTTGTTCAAGACGATCGTCGGTCTGGAGGAGCCCGACTCGGGCAGCCTCAAGGTGGGCGAGACCGTCCAGTTCTCCTACGTCGACCAGAATCGTGCCGGCATCGACCCCGACAAGAATCTGTGGGAGGTCGTCTCGGACGGTCTGGACTACATCAAGGTCGGCAACTTCGAGGAGCCGTCGCGTGCCTACGTGGCCAGTTTCGGGTTCAAGGGCCCCGATCAGCAGAAGCTCGCCAAGGTACTCTCCGGTGGTGAGCGCAACCGGCTGAACCTGGCCCTGACCCTCAAGCAGGGCGGCAACGTCCTCCTGCTTGACGAGCCCACCAACGACCTCGACGTCGAGACCCTGTCCAGCCTCGAGGACGCCCTGCTCGATTTCCCCGGCTGCGCCGTGGCCATCAGCCACGATCGTTGGTTCCTCGACCGCGTCGCCACCCACATCCTCGCCTGGGAGGGTGAGGACGAGGACGGGACCCCGCGCTGGTTCTGGTTCGAGGGCAACTTCGCCGACTACGAGGTCAACAAGATCGAACGCCTCGGACCGGAGGCAGCCCGCCCGCATGCCTCGCGACACCGTCGCCTCATGCGTGACTGAGGATTCCACGCCTGGACGCGTGGTGCGCTCGAGGGCGGGGCGGCGAGCTCCTCGACCTGGGCACCATGCCAGCTTGGACGCGTGGCCCGTTCGGGACGGATGGTGCTTCCCGGGGTGGGACGACATGTCGGCCCACCCCGGACTCGTCCCCTCCCGGATCGGCTGGTGTGATCTCTCCTCGGTGTGACCCATCGGATCGTAGGGCGGACGCCGCCCCGTCCCGGTCTCCTGCCACAGCGGAATCTCGCACTGACCACGATGCGCAATTTGTGTGCCGAAGACGTCGATCCAGCTCAGCGGGATTCTCGGACTGGCCCACCGCTGGGACACGTCGGAAAAGGGCCCCGTCCCCCGTGGTGCCCCGACCTGCGTGAAGCCCAGTCCCGCATGGAACCGTCAGATCCTTGCGCCGCGCATCCTTGCGCCGCGCATGGAGGATGTCGTGGGTGGAGTCCCCGTCCCGCGCGGAATCGTCACTGTGGCAGGTGTGAGGCCAACAGCTCCGCCAGGGTGAGGGCACGTCGCCCGGCCAGTTCCGAGGTCTGACGTCGGCACGAGAAACCGTCGGCCAGGATGATCGCCTCGGGACCAGCCTCCTCGATCGCTGGTAGCAGGTCGTGCTCCGCCACGGCCACCGAGAACTCGTAATGGCCCTTCTCGACACCGAAGTTGCCGGCGTAGCCGCAGCATCCACCGACGACTCGCAGCTCGGCACCGGCAGCTCGCAGCAGCTCGGCGTCCGGGCCGAAGCCCAGCACCGAGGCGTGATGACAGTGTGGCTGGGCCACGACGACATGTCCGGCCAACGACGGCGGTGTCCACCGGGCGGCCTGCAACATCTCCGCCAAGGTGTGAACATTGCGTGCGACCGCCTCGGTGCGAGGATCATCACCCACCAGGTCCAGGGCGTCCGAATGCCACACCGCAGTGCACGACGGCTCCACACCAACCACCGGGATCCCGGCCTCGGCCAGCGGACCCAGCACGTCCAGCGCCGCGCGCAACCGGCGCCGAGCCGTGTCCAGCTGGCCGGTCGTGATCCACGTCAACCCGCAGCACGCCTCGTCGGTGAGCACCTCGGGGGCATAACCGGCGTTCGCCAGCACCGCCACCATCGCTGCGAGGTCACACCCCTCCAGACGATCGGAGAACGAATCCACCCAGATGACGACTCGTCCGTGCGGGGCCTGGGAGACGTCCCGTCCGGAACGGACCGCTTGGGCAGAGCTCGTGCGATGCGCAGGGGGCATCTCGCGACGTACCGAGCGTCGGAACCGGGGGAGTGGCCGTCGCTGGTCCACCCCGGCCACCCACCGCGCCAGGCGAGTGATCGGTGGCACCGAGAGCACGGCATTGGCCGTGCGTGCCAGTCCGGGGATGGCATCCATCATGCGTTCCCACCGTGGCAGCTGTCCCATCGTCCAGTGCGAACGAGGACGCAGACGGTGCCGATACTTCTCGTACAACACCCGCGAGCGGTACCTGGCCATGTCTGTCCCGGTGGGACAGTCTCGGGAACACCCCTTGCAGGCCATGCACAGGTCCAGGGCCTCGGCCACCTCAGGTGAGTTCCACCCGTGCACCAAGGTGCCGTTGACCATCTCCTGGAGCACCTTTGCCCGGCCACGGGTGGAGTCCTTCTCCAAGCCGGACGCCTGGTGGGACGGGCACATCACCCCGCCCGCCCCGGAATTGTCGGCGATGCACTTGCCCACGCCGGTGCACTGGTGCACGGCTGCGGCGAAGTCGGGATGGCTCAAGGTCAGCGGTGAGGTGCGGGCCTGGTGCACCCGGATGTTCTCCTCCACGGGATGCGGATCCACCAGCACACCCGGATTCATGATGTTGTGCGGGTCGAAGATGTGCTTGATACCGGCGAACAGGTCCAATGCCTCGG
>OJUF01000380.1_pt1 | contig 14283 bp, 11 predicted proteins | sample 1599891 | NCBI WGS metagenome assembly OJUF01 (sample SAMN04436926, study PRJEB24849) | human gut metagenome | biome: human gut; feature: NICU; material: stool | host: Homo sapiens | place: USA: Saint Louis, MO | collected 2012-05-24
CCGTCGAAGGCCTTGAGCGCCGTGAGATGGGAGACGACTCCGCCCTTGTCGTCGGCACTTCCACGCCCGAACAGGCGCTCCCCGCGTTTGGTGGCGACGAATGGTTCGGAGTGCCACTGGGAGACGTCCCCGGTGGGCTGGACGTCACCGTGGGAGTACAGCAGGATGGTCGGCTGACCCTGGGGGGCCGGCCAATGGGCGATGACGGCGGGCAATCCCCCGGCCTCGCTGACGACGGTGGCGTCGGCAGCGCCGGCGGCCCGAGCAGCATCGGCGACCGCTTGGGCATGCTCGTTCACCCCGTCGGGGTTGAGGGAGCTGACGGACTGGATGGCCATGAGTTGGCTCAGCTGCTCGACGGCCCCGTCGGCGAGCTCGTCCACCTTGGCCCGGAGAGCGGGAAGATCAGAAGTGAAATCCATGCCGCCAGCTTAGTTGTCCGCGATGTGCTGCACGACCTGATCGCAGGGGCTACGCCGTTGGCATGCAGGTATGGGACGAGGAGTCTGAACCGATTGCCACACATGACACGCACGAAGAACTGCTGCACCGCAACGGGAATTGGGGCATCGACCGACTCACTGTCTGCCACATTGATCATGGCTGAGGGCTACGACTGACGTCCGCTGCACGTGGGGACCGCATGCTCGACTCGATGAAGGAGCGACACGAGCCCCGGGCGCATCCTCAAGACGTCACGGCTCAGGACGCGAGACCGAACCTGCCGAGCCGAATCACCGGGACCCAGAGCCGGAAGGGCGTGATCCCCCGAGACGTCGAGGATCGGTGGCCCCGGAAGATCAGTGCTCCATCGCGGCAGGAATCGTCGCGGCCCAGGCCTCGCGAACCTCGTCCAGATCGACGGTGCACAGCCCCTGGATCTCGATCTTGTCGGTGGCGACGACCTCGCCCACTCGGTTGACCGGCACGTCGTTGTCATGGCAGAGCTCGACGAAACGACCATAGCTGGCGGCGGGCAGTGAGACAACGGCACGAGCCGGGCTCTCGGAGAACAGCTCAACGGTGGGCTCACCCTCCAAGGTGAGCGAGACGCCGTGGTCGCCGTACAGGCACGACTCCACCAGTCCCTGGGCGAGGCCACCCTCGGACAGGTCGTGTGCCGAGGAGAGCAACCCCTCCTGCGCCGCAGCGGCCATCACAGTGGCCAGAGCCTTCTCGGCGGCAAGGTTCGGCATCGGAGGCATTCCGCCGAGATGGCCGTCGTGCAGGACGTCCTCCCACACCGAGCCACCCAGCTCGCATGTGGTCTCACCGAGCACGAGCACGGCATCGCCCGTATGCTTGAATCCCGCACGAATACGAGTGTGCACGTCGTCGATGACGCCCAGCACACCCACCAACGGGTTGGGCCGGATGGACTCATCGCCAGTACGGTTGTGCAGGCTGACGTTGCCTCCGGTGACCGGAACCTCGAGTTCCCGGCAGCCGTCCAGCAGCCCCAGGATCGCCTCGGAGAACTGCCACATGACCGCCGGGTCCAGCGGGGAACCGAAATTGAGGCAGTCGGTGATCGCCATCGGGCAGGCGCCACTCACGGCGACGTTGCGGTATGCCTCCGAGAGCGCCAGCTGCGCCCCCAGGTACGGGTTGAGCAGGCTGTAGCGTCCGTTGGAGTCCAGTGACAGGGCGATGCCCAGGTTGGTGCTCTCGTCGACGCGGATCATGCCGGCGTCCTCGGGCTGGGCGAGCACGGTGTTGCCGCGTACGAACCGGTCGTACTGGTCGGTGATCCAGGACCGGTCGCACAGGGCTGGGGAGGCGGCCAGAGCCGTGATGGCGTGGGCAATCGCCGCACCGGAGTTGTCGCGCGGCAGGGCGTTCGCGTCATTGGCGTTGACCCCGTCGATCCAGTCGGGGCGGGCCGTGGGCATGTGAAGCTCCGGGCCGTCGTGGGCGACGGTGTGCGGGTCGACGTCGACGATTCGCTCGCCGTGCCAGTCGATGAACAGCCGGTCGGAGTCGGTGACCTCGCCGATGACGGTGGCCTGCACCTCCCACCGGGCACAGATCTCCATGAACCGGTCGATGTTGGCCGGTGTGACGATGGCCATCATCCGCTCCTGGGACTCGCTCATGAGGATCTCCTCGGGGGCGAGGTTCGGGTCACGAAGCGGGACGCGGTCCAGCTCGACGTGCATGCCGCCGTCCCCGGCGCTGGCGAGCTCACTGGTGGCACACGAGATCCCGGCGGCACCGAAGTCCTGCAGGGCCTCGCAGATCCCGGCGTTGAACAGCTCCAGGGTGCACTCGATGAGCAGCTTCTCCATGAAGGGGTCGCCGACCTGCACGCTGGGACGTTTGGACTCCCCCTCCGTGGCGAACGAGTCGGAGGCCAGGATGGATGCGCCACCGATGCCGTCGCCACCGGTCGCAGCTCCGAAGAGGACGACGAGGTTGCCCGCTCCCGACGCCTTGGCGAACTGCAGGTCCTCGTGACGCAGCACACCGACGCACAGGGCGTTGACGAGTGGGTTTCCGTAGTAGGTGGGGTCGAAGAGGGTCTGACCGCCGATGGTCGGCAGACCCAGGCAGTTGCCGTAGTCGGCGATGCCGGACACCACTCCGGGCAGCACCCGCGCCGTGTCGGGAGCGTCCAGGGCCCCGAAGGCCAGGGCGTTCATGACGCCGATCGGGCGGGCACCCATCGCCATGATGTCGCGCACGATGCCACCCACACCGGTGGCCGCGCCCTGGTGGGGTTCGACGTAGGAGGGGTGATTGTGTGACTCGGCCTTGAAGGTGACGGCCAGACCGTTGCCGATGTCGACCACGCCGGCATTGTCACCGATACCGGCCAGCAGCGGGCCACGCGGGGTCTGCTGGGGCAGCGCGGCGAACTTCTTGAGGTAGATCTTCGACGACTTGTACGAGCAGTGCTCGGACCACATCACCGAGTACATCGCCAACTCGCCACCGGTGGGACGGCGGCCCAAGATCTCACGGATACGGGTGTACTCGTCACCGGTGAGACCAAGTTCCTGCCAAGGTTGAGCTTCGTCAGGAGTTGCGACGGCGTTATCCACTGTGTCTACCACGGATCAAATCTATCGAAAATTGACGTCAATGGCACAAGGCAGGGTGCTTTTTCGACGCATTCATGCACGGGGAAGAATCAGATGTCACACCGAGCCGGCGTGGGGACAACGCCTCAGCTCGTCAGTTCCCCCGCAATGTTGACACCAATCCACTGCGCCAACTCACCACCCCGCAACCCCTGGGAGATGAGGAAACAGATCTTGGCATAGGCTGCCTCCACCGTCATGTCCCGTGCACCAACGGCCCCCACCTCGGCCAGCTCACGACCGGCGGCATACCTGTTGGGGTCGACGTCGGCCTGGTAGCACTGGGAGGCGACGACGACCGGTACCCCGGCAGCGATGGTGCGCTCCAGCACTGTGATGAGCCCCGGTTCCTCAGTGGGCACATTGCCCACCCCGAAGGCGCGCAGCAACACTGCCTGGGGCAGCGGACGCAGCATGGACGTCAACCGGTCGACCCCCATGCCGGGCACCATGGAGAACACCGGGACGTCACAGCGTCGGTACGGTGCAGGGCGGCCGGAACCCGACTCACCCCAACCCTGCCCGGACTGTGGGGTACGCAGCCACTGCCACGTGGGGCTCTGCCGAGCCAGCAGGGGGACGTTCGGAGACGTGAAGGCCCGCAGGTCGTACGAGGAGGCCTTCGTCACCCGAGCACCGTCGAGGAGCTCGTGGTCGAAGAAGACGGCCACCGAGTGCAGCCTCCCACTGCTGGCAGCCTCGAGCGCCCCCATGACGTTGGCATCGGCATCGGAGTTCGGGGTACCCAGCGGAAACTGCGATCCCGTGACGACGACCGGCCGGTCGAGGTCGGTGAGGGCGTAGGACAGGGCCGCCGAGGTGTAGGCCATGGTGTCGGTGCCGTGCAGGACGACGAACCCGTCGGACTCGTCGTCCCGGCGAATCTGGTCTGTGATGCGCTGCCACAGCAGTGGAGTGACGTTCGAGGAGTCGACGAGCGGCTCCATGGTGGTGACGACCACCTGTCCAGCCAGATCGGTGCCTGCCAGCAGGTCGGTGAGCCAACCCTGCAGATCAGCCCCGGGGGCCAGTCCCTGGGGAGTCTCCACCATGCCGATCGTGCCACCTGTGTACAGCACCGAGATACGCATCTGGCTTCCTCACCTCTCGCCGTGGTCCGCGGAATCGTTGGCGTCGTCGAGCTCGTCATCGAGGAATTCGTCGAGCAGATCGCCACGAATACGATTGCGCACGGCGAACCATCCAATCACCATGAGGACGCATACCCCGAGGAACAGGAAGATCGTCGGGCGACCCACCTCGGGCTCGAACCACATGGCGATGATCGTGCACAGCAGGACGAGGATCGTCACGACATTGGCCACCGGAGCACCGCGCAGCTGGAAGGACGGCCGGGTGGTCTCTCCCTTGCGGGCCTTGAGCACGAAGACCATGTGGGAGGCGAGGATCGAGATCCACGTACCAGCGATGCCGATCGCCGCCAGGTTCATGACGACCTCGAAGGCCTTCGACGGGTACAGGTAGTTGATGAACACCCCGATGAGACCCAGCGAGGCGGTGATGGCGATACCGCCGGCGGGGACTCCGTGCCTGTTGAGCTTGGCGGCAACCTTGGGAGCCTCACCGGCGACCGCCAGGGAACGCAGCGTGCGTCCGGTGGCGTACAGGCCAGCATTGAGCGAGGACAGTGCTGCGGTGAGCACGACGATCTGCATGATGTCGCCGGCGTAGGGCACACCGATCCCCGCGAAGAAGGTGACGAACGGCGACTCGGTGGACGAGTAGGCGGTCCACGGCAGGACGAGGGTCATGAGGCCGATCGAGCCGACGTAGAACACGAAGATACGCAGGATCATTGAGTTGACGGCCTTGGGAAGCACCTTGCGGGCCTCCTCGGCCTCACCGGCAGCCACACCGACCATCTCGGTGCCACCGAAGGCGAAGATGACGCCCAGGGACAGCGTCAGCATCGGAGCCACGCCCTTGGGGAACCAGCCACCGTGCTGGGAGATGTTGGAGAATCCGGCATGGGAGTTGCCCACGGCGTGACCGGTGACGACGGCCCAGATCGCCACCACCATGAAGAGGAGGATGGCCGTCACCTTGATGGCGGCGAACCAGAACTCGGCCTCTCCGAAGAGTTTCACCGAGACCATGTTGATGGAGAAGACGATCGCCAGGGCGATCGTGGCCAGCACCCACTGCGGCACTGGCTGGAAGAACGTCCAGAAGTGCAGGTAGAGGGCGACGGCAGTGATGTCGGCCATGACGGTGGTGGCCCAGTCGATGAAGAACAACCACCCGGTGACATAGGCCCCCTTCTCACCCATGAACTCACGTGCATATGACACGAACGCGCCCGATGAGGGGCGATGCATGGACAGCTCCCCCATGGCACGCACCATGACGAAGGCGAACAGCCCACAGATGGCGTAGGAGAACGCCAGGGCTGGGCCTCCGAGGGCAAGACGACCGCCGGTGCCCAGGAACAACCCGGTCCCGATCGAACCACCCAGGGCAATCATCTGGATGTGGCGATTCTTCAGCCCCTTGTGATAACCCTCGTCAGCTGCGTCGACGAGATGGGTGCCAGTGTGCCTGTTCGGCTGTGGTGCATCCACCATGATCTCCTTTCACCGGTCACGAGCCGCACTGGTGCGCCGGTACATTTGAGTAGACATTACGGCGAATTCCCTGAGAACGAAAAATCCACCAGCCCCCTGCCGACCTGCTGGTCAGCCGCAGGACGGCAGAACCAGGCATCGCGGTGAGCGCGAGTCACCGTCATCTGGAGCCATCGTCGGCTCCAGCGTCATCGCTCGGCACGGGATCATCGCCCAGTGCGAAACCATTGTCAGGTATCAGAGGTTCTCACGCCAGCCCGACGCGATTCCCGGAAGGCCCGGTGACGCGGACTCAGAAAGACGTGTGCCCAGAAGCTCTCTGGCCTCGGACGGTGCGCGGCTCCCAGAAAGTTGGGGCCAGGACACCTCGTCCTCAGCTTCAGCAGGCGGCGTTGAAGGCACGAGCCGTGGCGGCACTGGCAGCCAGGTCACGGCGTTCCCGCACCAAGCGGATCAGCCCACCGGGGGCTTCCGGGTGGTCCCGCAACCATTGCTGAGCCTGCTCGGCATTGGTTTCCGGATCATCGGAGGGGAACAGACCAACAACCAGACGAGTCGCCATCTCGATGGGGAACTGCTCCCAGATCCGCTGCAGATCGTCGAAATAGCCGGAGTCGAGGTCGCAGAACAGGTCTGCGCCCAGTGGCTTGCGCAGTCCGGCGATGACGGCGTCGACGTGTTCGTTGGTGAGTTCGCCGGGAGTCATGAGTCGGCGCCACATGTCGCGGACGTAACCGTTGTCACGACGCGCTGTCATGGCACACAGGTGGGAGTTGACGCCGTTCTTGGTGTGGTCGCGATCAAGTTCGGCATCCAGCTCCCCCTCGCTGGCCTGCCCCACGGCCGCCAGGGCGATCCAGCCGTCCCAGCGCAGATCGGGACCCATCCTCAACCCGTCGGGCAGCGTGGAACCATCCACCATGGCACGGACCCGTGCCGCACTGGCCGGATCCCCAGCGGCAACGACGAGAGCATGGCGGGCCCAGACGATCTGGACGTCGGAACCAGCTTCGGCTGCATCAAGTTCCCGCCATGCCAGCTCAGCCAGTTCATGGCGGGCATGTGGCACGGCCTGTTGAGGCAGGTAGCTGGACACGGCTTGGCGCGCCTGGCCGAGGACCTGACCGAGGATGGCAGGATCGGTCTCCTTGCCGGCATGGCTGGCCACGGCCTTGAGATAGCTGTCAACCGACAGCTTGGCATCGCGCACGGCGTTCCACAGCACGGACCACAGCAGGGCACGGGTCAACGGCTCGTCCAGATCGGAGAGATGGTCCAGGGCGACATCGGTACCGTCCTCGTCCAGCCGGACCTTGGCGTAGGAGAAGTCCTCGTCATTGATGAGCACGAGGTCGGGAACACGATGGCCGGTGACCGCCTTGACGGGGGTCCGTGGACTGGTGATGTCCACCTCGACGAGTTCGCTACGGGTGAGCACGTCGTCATCGAGGTTGTACAGCCCCACTGCCAAGGTGTGCGGACGATTGGCGGGTTGCCCGGTGCGGGCATCCACCGAGTCCCGCACGATGGTGAGATCGGTGATCCGACCGTCTTCGACGTGCAATTCGGGCAACACGGTGTCCAGACCTGAGGTGCGCAACCAGGCATCACTCCAGTCGCTCAGGCTCCGACCCGATGACCTCTCCAGGTGGCGCAGCAGATCGTCGAGGGTTGCCGAGCCGTAGGCCAGTTCGCGGAAGTAGCTGCGTGCCCCACCGAAGAACTTCTCCACCCCGACGTGGTGCACCAACTGTTTGAGCACCGCTGCGCCCTTGGCGTAGGTGATGCCGTCAAAGTTCTGACTGGCGGCGTCCAGATCCGTGATGTCAGCATTGATCGGATGGGTGGTGGAGAGCTGATCGGCGGTGTAGGCCCATGCCTTGCGTCCCACCGCAAAGCTCACCCAGGCGTCGGTGAACTCGGTGGCTGCCTGGCTGGCATGAGCACCCATGTACTCGGCGAAGGACTCCTTGAGCCAGTTGTCGTCCCACCACTTGGGGGTGACGAGGTCTCCGAACCACATGTGGGCCATCTCGTGCAGGATCGTGTTGGCACGCTGGGAGAGTTGGGCCCGGGTCGGTTTCTCACGAAACAGGTACCGCTCGGTGAAGGTGACACATCCCGGGTTCTCCATGGCTCCGAGGTTGTACTCCGGCACGAAGATCTGGTCGTACTTGCCCCACGGGTAGGGGTAGTGGAATGCCCGGTGGTAGAACTCCAGCCCCTTCCTGGTGATGTGGAAGATGTCGCGATCATCCAGATACGGTTCCATCGACGCGCGGCACAGCAGGCCCAGTTCGATGGTCTCTGCGCCGTCCGAGGAGGTCCACGAGCTCGTGCGACGCACATAGGGCCCTGCGGCGATGGCCGTAAGGTAGGAGGCCATGCGCGGGGTGAGGCGGAAGTCGTGCAGGACGCTGCCATCGTCCAGGGTCTCGGAGTCGTCGTGCACCTGGTTGCCGATGACCCTCCAGTTCTCAGGGGCGATGACGTCGACGTCGAAGTGTGCCTTGAGATCGGGCTGCTCGAAAACGGCGTAGGCGTGCCGGGAATCGGCAGGTTCGAAATGCGTGTAAAGGTAGGTGTTGCCGTCGGCGGGATCGACGAAACGGTGCAGTCCTCGCCCGGAGTGGGAGTACGGCAGGCTCGCCGTGACCTGGACGACGTTCTTGCCCCGATTCAGCCCGCGCAGCATGACACGAGCCCCGTCGTACTCGACCGGAACCGGCTGGTCATTGATGACGACGGACTCGACCTCGGCGTCGAGCAGGTCCAGGAAGGTCTCGGTGACCTGTGACTTGAACCGCACCTTGGTGGTGCTGCGGAACCGGCTGGTGTGCGGATCGGTAGCCTGCCGGATGTCCAGGGTGACGTGGTAACGATGGACGGCGATGTTCTCGCTGCGGTGACGGGCCTCGTCGCGGGTCAGATTCTTCGTACTCACACCACCAGAGTATGGCAGTGGCGCGTGCCATGAGCATCCAAACCGAGCAGTTCCTCCGGATGAAGCTGTACCTCGAACCGATCAGGGTGTCTCATGTCCGCTGTTGACGGGTACGAGCCGGCGGGCAAGGGCAGCCGTGTCAGGGTAGGTCATCCAGCGATTCCTTTGGACAATCGACCTGCTGGACGATCACCCCATGGGCCACGTCATACACCCGACACGCGACCGAGGATGCCGATTTGCCCCCGTCAGGTGGCAACAGAGAGCCTGACTCCATATGCCTGTATAAGTCGACACGAAACCGGGTCCCGTCACGACTACGCACAACCCACCGGTCGACGACGTTAACATCCGGCGGGTTGGTCTCGTTGAACCATGTCTGCGCGGCGTCCGCACGTTCAGCCGGGGAGGTGAGCCCATGCGAGTCCAACTCTTTGCGCAACGCGTCGGGCAGGTCGTAGTCAGCTCGACCAGCAACATCCTCATCTGTCTCAGCCTGGATCGTGCTGCAACCCGCCCCGCCGAGACAGAGCAACACGCACGAAGTCATGACGACCACGAACCGAAGACCCCTCATCGGCGCCCCCTCAGTTCTCGCCGAGCAACCGCACACCACTCCGGCAGATACGCATCTATGGTACCAGCACCCCTGGCACATCCACATCGCACAGTCACGATTGCGACTAAGACGCGAAGTTCTAACAAGAAAGGCAGGGCGTCATCACTGCGCCTGGTGAGGAGCTTGCCGAGTCAACCGATGGTGATCAAACGCTGTCCCTCGAACCAATCGGATGTCTCATCTTCACTGTTGACGAGTACGAACCGGCGACCAAGAAAGCAGCATCACGGCAACTCAGCCAACGATTCCTGGGGGCAGTCAACCTGCTGGACGGTCACCCCATGGGCCACGTCATACACCCGACACGCAACCGAGGATGCCGATTTTCCCGCGTCAGGTGGCAGCAGGGAGCCAGACCTCATATGCCTATACAGGTCGACACGAAACCGAGTCCCCCGACGCCAACGCACCACCCAATGGCCGCCAATAGAGATGTCTGTCGGCATGGTCTCGCTGAACCATGTCTGCGCGGCGTCCGCACGCGCAGTAGGAGAGATGAGCCCCCGTGAACCCAGCTCCTTGCGCAGCGCATCGGGCACGGCATAGTCGGCGCATTTCGCGGCATCCTCATCCGTCTCAGACTGGATCGTGCTGCAACCCGCCACACCGAAACAGAGCAACACGCACGAAGTCATGACGGCCACGAACCGAGGACCCCTCATCGGCGCCCCTTCAGTTCTCGCACAGCAGCCGCACGCCGCTCAGGTAAGTAAGCATTTATGGTACCAGCGCCTCCTGAAGCATCCACGTGATCGACCACGTCGAAATGGCTCTGCAACCGTCCCACCTCAGGTGAAGTCGAACCTTTCGCGAGGTAGATCAAGGACTGGTCAGGCACCCTGAGATGCCCACCCCAAGCCAGGACTCCTCGCGACTCAGCAACGATATCCTCCAGCACAACAACCTCATCGGGGAAAAGATTACCCGTTGACCCGTACGGGAGAAAACTCTCACGAAAAAGGAAGGCCGTCCCGGACAGAAGGTTGGACCGTTGCGGTGAGGCAACATTCCGGTCATGCTGGAGCCCTGCCACGTCACCGGGACGCAATGAGACAAGTTCGTAGTTGATGCGCCTCAAAGCGTGCAGTAACACGACCGACGGTGCACCGGTCGCCAGAGTCACGTCGATCCCTGCACCCTCGACCGTCTGCGCAGCAGCAGCGGCACCGATCGGCCAGTCGTTAGCGCTGCGCATCCCAGGCCATCGTTGCGCTTGAAAAGGCTGGATGGGCGACAACGGAACCGGGGGCAGGGCGGCGGCCTCAGAAGCCAGAACGGCCGTCAGCCCGCTTGCGGCCATACCGCTCAGCAAGGCACGACGGGGAATCTTGTAGGAATTGTGTGTCATCGCCGCGTTCCTTTCACGCGCTTTCCGCCAGCTGACTGACAATCTTGGCGAAACCTTCAAAAATGGGGACAATTTCTCCGACGGCAGTACTTCCGGCAACAGAGCTTTATCTCTGATCTGCATCTCCACCGCTGCTACTTGCAATTTGTGCAGCACAGAATCGGATGAATCGAAAAACATAGCCCGTGCCGATTTCTCAACAGAATCGGACGACGAGTTAAATCGCAGCCGATAGAAGTCGCGGAAGCGGGTCGTAATCGCCTGGCCAGTCAGGTAATCCCTCAGCACCGTCTTGAAGGGCACGCCAGCACGGATCGCCCGGCCCAATAGGTATCCGTCGACATTTTCGATCATGTCCGAGAAACCGAAGGACGACTCGACACCGCGATGAGCAAGCCGATCCATACAAAACGCGTACCCCGACGCATAACTCGTCTCATTGTTCATCCAGTCGGCATAGAAGGTCGAGAGGTCACCACCCCAGCCCCCGAAATCGCCTCGGTTCGCATTTTTCCCGTCGCCCCAGCCCATAAGCATGACGGCGTTGGCAGTCGCGGCGAGATGATCCATTGATACGGTTTCATTGTAGACGGGATCCTCGAACGTGAGCATAAGCGAGCCAAGTTCGCTCGTAGCTGCCGTGAGCCAGTCCTCATCGGGAGCCCCGAGCAAGACTCTCCAACCTGCGTAGGCGTGGGTGTACTTCGGGTGTCGAAGAAACTCCAGCACCCGTTTGTTGATAAGATTGACGTCGCTGGTGCCCCCACCGTATTTCGCCGCCATGTCATGGACCTGGTCAACTGTAGCCAGGGTGTCCTCCAACTTTGACGGTGTATGCCCACCCACTCCATCCGGGCCAATCCCCGGATCGATATGTGCGCGGTGCACATCGCGGTCCAAATCAATTTCCTTGCCAGAATCAGCAGGGTAACGAACCTCCTGAATCTGGTTGAACGACCAATTATACGGAAGAGGGAATCCGAGATTGCCGGAGAAGCCCCACGACATTCCTGAGACAAATGAACTTACCGTGTAAGTCTGCTCTGAGACGCGCGAGCAGACATTACGGCAACCGTAGACGCCGGCGCGATAGGCATGGCCTCGGCTAGCCAAGGCCGCCTGAACTCCCCGAAAATAGGGGATAATGTTGCTGTCAATCTCAGGATCGGTCGCGTCGTAGTCCACCGCGAAGTAGACAATGGCACCTGGGGTGAAACCGTAGTGGACCATACGGTCATGTGCCTTGTTCCCGTGCTCCCACCCAGAGTCGAAAGAGAAATCGATCAGCCGGCGTGAATTGTATTGCCAAATGGGGAACATCCTCATGTTCCCAGCGAAGATGGCCTGGAGTTCACCATCTTTAAGTCTCTTGTCTAACGTGCCGCCTGGGGGTTCATCAAGATACCGACCTACCACCGTATAACCCGATTTGACCAGCGAATGTGAAAGAGACTCAGTGATTGTGAACCGCGTATCACATGCATGAGCCGTGCGATTTGGGTCGCCCGTGGATACCAGTAATTGACACCAAGTAGCGTAGTCCACACGATTGGTAACTGGCAGCAAACTAAATGCTTGAAATGCCTGAATATACTTGGCCAACTTGTCATCAAACGTAGCCTTGAACACCGTATGAACCATGTCTTCACCACTTGGAACAGCACCGTTGAAGACGCAGGCCGCAGACAGCAACTCGACAAGAACGCCACTATCACCGGGCTTCAAACTATGGGCTGCCAACTGCCGTTGGGTCGCCGGCCTGAAATTCCCATTCACCGAGGCGTCCGCTATCCCAAACTCAGACTGGAGGGCCTTCATTAGTAATTTCTGAACGTCACGTGAATAATGTCCCTCCGTAGGGATAAGCGTTGCAAAACTACGCCGCCAATACCGGCCATTCAACCACTGCTGGATCTTACGAACTTCCGGATCACCTCCGGCGACTAGGACGTAAGCATCCATTGTGAGCAAGGCCTTGAACAGTTTGGCATTCAGTCTCTCCTGCTTCCCAATACCCATGTTGTCGGTCATGGTATACAAGGACCCCGCCACTGCATCCTACTTTGGCCCAAAAGGGGGTGAACTATTCCAGATCCCATCGAAATTCCCACCGGGATAGCCCTTGCAGTAGAAGGCACACTTGATGATATTGACGATGTTCTTGTTCCGCTCACCTGGCCCGACACCACCACGGGCATCCACCTTGGACATCGTGGTCGGACCGAACGCATGCGACAGTTTCTGGATTCCCAACTCGTGCTGCAAGCCTTCGGTAAGCGAGTACATCGTCGCCCAGTTCGTCTTGCCGTTCTCGGGGCAACGCTCATACCCTGCAACCCCCGAATAGGTCGTGTTGACCCACCTCTGGGCATCCAGCACCCGCTCGTCCATACATACCCTATCTGTGCTAGCCGTAGGCTACCTAATTTTAATTATTACGATCTTCATGTTTCTAAACCAACCCTCGAACACGGATAGAATACAAACACGCCCCTCGTAAATCAGAGTACGAGCATCTTTGCCCAGATACGAAGCTAAGATCCCCCATAGTCGAAGCCCTTCCAGACAACTGCGGGATCAAAATCGTCATGGTTACTCGGAACCGAGGATCACCTCGATCCCCGGGGGCACCCGCGATCGCGCAACGCACCGCGATCAACAGAGTACTGTCTAGGGCGAGCGTGTCTTGATCGACGACCTCGCCCGGTTCGATGGCATAAGCATGATCGGTGTCAATGAATATTGCATGAAGAACACATCATCGTGGACATCACGCCTACCCGACATAGTCTCGTATCATTCTACTGGCCCTTAGCCGTGTGTCTTCACACAATACCGTGGTCAGGCCGGTAATCACAACGACAACAAGCCAGCCGTGATCATCGACCAAAAGGGACTCCCTAAGCCTCACCCAAGCATGAGTCGAGCTTCAGCAAGCCGAGTGCCCTGCTGAACCAGCTCACAAAGCATCGTCGGCGCTTTGATGAACCACCGGTCACCAATCGCGTATATACGAAAGGGCAAACCATTGTTGAATAAAGAGTCCACGGCCGATGTTCTGGTCATCGGATGGGGCAAGGCCGGCAAAACGATCGCCGGACGTCTGGCGGCGGAGGAACGCAAAGACGCCCTCGTCGAGAGATCAGCACAGATGTACGGGGGCAGCTGCATCAACGACGCGTACGTACCCACCAAGGACCTCATCGACTCGGCATCCAAGCGGGACAGCGCGACCCCGTCTCCTACTTCACCTCAGCCGTCGCCGACCGGGACACCCTCATCGCCAGACTGAACCACGCCAACCACGTCATGCTGAAAGGCAAAGTACTCCTCCTTGACGGGGTGGCCAGCTTCACCGGGCCTCACAGCGTGAAGGTGTCTGGTGGCAGCTAGCAGATCCCCCGCCACCGAGGACCTCCATCTTGAGGCCGCCGGAGTGGCAACCGACGAGCGCGGTTACATCACCGTCGACGACCAGCTACGCACCAATCCCGATAGCACTGATCATTGGAGTAGCGTCGTTAACGCTGTCCCAAGCAATTTCTCAGCGCCCGGCAGCACGACCGCAGCTGTGAACCACCATGGACGGAGGCTGTGTCCATACCGTAGGCCATGGGTGCGCGGTACGCCTTGAGGGTTGAGGGACGATCGACCACCGGGGTTCATGGATATCACGTCGGTGAAAGTGTTGTGGTACCCCTTCT
>OJUF01000418.1_pt1 | contig 12830 bp, 10 predicted proteins | sample 1599891 | NCBI WGS metagenome assembly OJUF01 (sample SAMN04436926, study PRJEB24849) | human gut metagenome | biome: human gut; feature: NICU; material: stool | host: Homo sapiens | place: USA: Saint Louis, MO | collected 2012-05-24
CGTCCGCGGCGCTCAGGTTGTCCAGCGGCGTGGCCTGGGCATGTGTTACAGAGGCCAGGACGAGCAGGGGTAAAATTGCGTAACGACGAATCATGGTTCTCTCCTCATCGGTTCTGAATGACGACAGGGAAAGAAAACCATTTTTATGTATCGGAGATATTTGCCGGAGGGGGCGTTTTGTACCCGTTTGTCAGCGCGTCGCGCGGGATACAGTGCGATACAGTTTGCCTCCCGGGACGGCGCACGATCGCTATCGCCAGCCCGGCAATCACCAGCGTTAACCCCGTCGACACTCCCATTGCACCCGCGATCCCCAGCGTTTTGTTCAGCCACGCATAGGCAAACGGTGCGGCTGCGGCCATCAGCTGGCCCGGGATAAGCAGCATGCCCGTGCGGCGGGCATAGCTTTCCGCGCTAAACAGCTCCAGTGGCAGCGTGGCTTTTACTATGGTGACCAGCCCGTTGATGGCGCCGTAGCCCAGCACAAACCCGGCCGCGCACCAGGCAAACAGGACGCTGCTTATTCCCACAAGAAAACACAGCGGCATGGCAAGAGCGGTAAAAAGCGTAAGTTTGAAGGGGGTTAAGCGGCCACCTGCCAGCACCTCCAGCGAGCGCGCGCCCGTCTGGCCGATCCCCCACAGCATGCCAATGGCAACCGGCAGGCCAAAGTGGGCAATAAACTCCGGCAGATGGGTGGAGGTGCCGTTAGAAACAAAGGTGATAAGGGCGATGAAGGCCGCATAAAGCCAGGCGTTACGCCGCTCGTTGCGCAGGGGTGGCGCAATGGCCTTCGTGTTTTCCGTCAGCCGCTGCCGGGGAAGCGTGCGGATCAGCACTGCGCTCAGCAGGCCAAGCAGGGCATAAATGCGTAACGCGTCCTGCCAGCTCATGATGTGAAGCAGGCCATCGCCCAGCGGCCAGAAGACGGCGGAGGCCAGCCCGCCCGCCAGCGTGACGCGTGAGATCGTTCTTCGCGCCTGCTGCCCGTAGAGGTTGACCAGCGCGGCGAACAGCGCATCGTACAGCGACAGGCGCATCCCAGTGCCGGCGACAATCCAGGCGCCGTACCAGCCATAAAGCGTCCGGGTATACGCCATTTCTGCGCAGCTTGCGGCGATCAGCAGCGTTCCAACCACCACCACTTTTTGACCGCCAAAGCGTGCCAGCAGGCGGGCGACAAAAGGAGATACCGCCGCCATCACCAGCATCGCCAGCGTCAGGCCGAGGTAAATCTGCGGTGACGACCATCCCCGGTCGGCTGAAATGGCCCGCGCAAAGGTGCCGGGCATATAAAACGAAATCCCCCAGTTGATGAGTTGATTACACCCGGCGGTGAGGGCGAGGCGACGAGGAAGGGCAGAAGTTTCCATGAGTTTTCATTCCGTTATGCAGTTGTCCTGAGCATAACGGGCGCGGTATTGTGCTGGCAGGGCTGCAACCTTATGCACGGTATAAGAGAAACTTTGAATGACGACGCTTAATCTGGGCTATCTCGCCACCTTCCGCCTGGTTCACCAGCGCGGCAGCTTTTCAGCGGCAGCGGACGTTCTGGGCCTCTCCCAGCCCGCCGTCAGCCTGCAAATACGCCAGCTGGAGCAGTTTCTGCAAACGCGGCTGGTGGAGCGTACCGGGCGAGGGATTAAGGCGACGGCTGCCGGAGAAACCTTGCTGGCGCACGGGGAGCGTATTCAGCAGGTGGTGGATGACGCCATCCGGGCCGTGAATGCGTTTAGCCACGACGTGAGCGGCACCATTACCCTTGGCACGGGGGCGACGGCCTGCATTCATCTTCTACCGCCGCTGCTGGAGCAGCTACGCCGCGACTATCCGCTCCTGAGCGTGGGAGTCACGACGGGCAACACCCTCGACATCGTCAGGGCCATTGAAGAGAACCGTCTCGATATGGGGCTGGTGACGCTGCCGGTGAGCGGCAGAGTGCTGGACGTCATGCCGGTGATGGACGAAGAGTTTGTCTTTATCGCCTCAAGGGAGCAGCAGGACGCTTTCAGGGAGCTAACCCCGGAGGCGCTCCATGCCCAGCCGCTGATCGCCTTTGAGACAGGCAGCGGGACCCGGGCGCTGATCGATGGCTGGTTTGCCGCCCATGGGGTAGCGATGGCGCCGGTGATGCAGCTTGGCAGCATCGAGGCGATCAAACGCATGGTTCGCGCGGGGCTGGGCTACAGCATCGTGCCGAGAATGGCGGTAGAACAGGATGCCGATCGCGAGGGGCTGTGCGTGATGTCGCTAACGCCCATGCTGCAGCGGCAGCTGGCGGTGGTGATGCGGCAGGATAAAATCCTCAGCAAAGGGATCGCGGCCCTTATTCGGCTCGTACAACATCCTTCGGGGGGTTAGCGGTCAGCGGTGTCGACGGTCAGGCTGGATTGCTGTGACTGGGTTTTGTCCTGATGGTGGTACCAGGCGCCAATCGAAGAGTAAACGAAGCGGCCAAAGAAAAACAGGAAACTGATAAGCAGAATGATGCGGGTCATTCGGGTGTTAAATCGATGTCGTTTGCGCATACGCGTGACCTGACTCACTCTGTTTTTCCTGGATAAGCCCTCCCGGGCGATAAGGATATTAAGGCACAGCGGGAAGATGGGGTCAATTCTGTGATGTGTAAATAACCGTCAACGTTTGCATTAACTATTGTTATTGAAATTAATAATTGCATTTACCATATTGATAATATGAAGAAAATTATTTCACAAAATTCTTCTGCAAGGCTTATTTGCGTGAAATAGTTTGATTTAAGTCAACGGATTCCCGGCTCTGATATTTAAAATCCCTCCTCCACACTGTTCACTCTGCACGTCGCGGGGTGGCGCCAGGTCAGGTTGGATGCCTGTCTTTATCTTCCCTCTGGAGAAAAAGGGGTTTAACCGGGCATCTATGAAGATTTTCGCTTTTCTGAAAAACAATAAATACCGTTGGTGGGCATTGCCGCTACTATTACCGGTGGTTTTGCTTCCCGTGCTGAGCGTGGCAAATACGTTCACGCAGCTGGGGGACGGTATCGCGGCGCTTTATTATTTACCGCTCTCCTTTTTGCTCTCGCTGATGATGTTCTTTGGCCTGGAAGCCCTTCCCGGGATCGTGTTGTCGCTGTTTATCCGCTATTACCCGTCGGTCGGGATGTTCGAAACGGTTGCCGGGGTGCTCCATTTTATTGTCCCTTTAGTCCTCAGCTGGGGCGGCTACCGGGTGTTTGCGCCCAGACGCAATATGACGGCGTACGGCGACATCCGGCTGATGGCGCAGCGCATCTTCTGGCAGGTTATCTGCCCTGCGACGCTGTTTCTGGTGCTGTTTCAGTTTGCGGTGTATCTGGGCGTGTATGAGAGTCGCCAGAGCCTCGCGGGGTTGAACCCTCTTAACATTCGTACGCTCATTAACTACCAGGCGCTGCTGGTCAGCGGGCTGACGGGCGTGCCGTTGAGCTATCTGCTGATCCGCCTGATCCGTCATCCGCGCTATATCAAAAGTCTTCTCTCGCAGATCCGTTTCCAGATAGATAAAAAGGTGACGGCCGCGGAGTTTTTGCTGTGGGCGATTGCGCTTGGCGGGCTGCTGTCGCTGCTGCTGCTCCCGATAAATGAAAACAGCTCCATCTTCACCACTAACTATACCCTGTCGCTGCTGATGCCGGTGATGCTCTGGGGCGCGATGCGTTTTGGCTATAAGCTGATTTCGCTGATCTGGACCCCGATACTGCTGGTGTCCATTCACTATTTTTACCGCTATATCCCAGTGAACGCGGGGTACGATATTCAGCTGGCGATCACCTCTTCCAGTTACCTGGTCTTTTCGTTTGTGGTGATTTATATGTCGATGCTGGCGACCCGGCAGCGCGCGGTGAACAAACACGCCCGCAGGCTGGCACTGCTCGATCCGGTTGTCCATATGCCTAACCTGCGGGCGCTGTCGCGCGATCTGGCGAAGAATCCGTGGTCGGCGCTCTGCCTGCTGCGCATTCCGGAGCTGGAAATTCTGGGCCGAAATTACGGCGTGCAGCTGCGTATTCAGTACAAACAGCAGCTGGCGCAGTGGGTTAACGCTACGCTCCAGCCCAATGAGCAGGTGTATCACCTCACCGGGTATGACATGGCGGTGCGGCTCAACGCGGAATCGCACCAGCAGCGGATTGACGCCCTGGACGAGCATATCAAGCAGTTCCGCTTTGTCTGGGACGGCATGCCGCTGCAGCCGCAGGTTGGCGTAAGCTACTGCTATGTCCGGTCCCCGGTTAACCATCTTTATCTGGTGCTGGGGGAGCTGGCGGTGGTGGCCGATCTGTCACTCTCCTCTAATCACCCGGAAAATCTTCAGCAGCGCGGTGCCGTCCATTTGCAGCGCAGCCTGAAGGATAAAGTCGCGATGATGAGCCGCCTGCAGAAGGCGCTCGACAACGACGAATTCATCCTGCTGGTTCAACCCGTTCGCGGCCTGCGTGGCGATTGCTATCACGAAGTCCTGCTGCGGATGCCGGACACCAATGGGATACTGATCTCCCCCGATCAGTTCCTGCCTGTCGCGCAGGAGTTTGGTTTGTCCTCTCGGGTGGATCTGTGGGTGCTTGAGCATACGCTGCGCTTCCTGGCCGCGCATCGGGAAAGACTGCCCGGCCAGCGCTTTGCTATTAATCTGGCGCCTTCAACAGTGTGCCGGGTGCAGTTCCCGCTTGAGGTGAGCCGCGTGCTGGCGAAATACGCTATTGAGCCGTGGCAGCTGATCTTTGAAGTGACGGAGTGCAGCAACTTCTGCAACGCGGAGCAGGCGCTGCATATCCTCAGTCAGCTGCAGAAAATGGGGGTACGCATTGCGATTGATGATTTTGGTACCGGCTATGCAAGCTACGCGCGGCTAAAAAGCGTGGACGCAGATATTCTTAAAATCGACGGCGACTTCATCCGCAATATCGTCAACAACAGCCTGGATTATCAGATTGTGGCGTCTATCTGCCATCTGGCGCGCATGAAGAAGATGCTGGTGGTGGCGGAATATGTCGAGACCGAAGAGATACGTAGCGCGGTTCACGCGCTAGGTATTGATTATGTGCAGGGCTATCTGATTGGCAGACCGGCACCGCTTGAGTCACTGCTGGAAACAGAGGCGTCCTGCGCGGACGCCTGAACCGTTATGCGGCGACGTCGGCGCTCTCTTCCTCGATTTTGAGCAGCCAGCCGGTGACCGCTTCCCAGTACTGCTGCTCCTTTTCCAGGTCCAGCAGGACCAGCGCGTTCTGGCTGAACCAGTCGTGCGGGAAGCTCAGCGTCCAGTGATGGTCGTCGGTTTTCAGCTTCAGCGTGGGCGGCGTGGTGGTCGCCTGACGCTGGTTATTGAGCAGCACGCCCAGACGCAGGAGCTGAATCAGCGGCAGGAACTGCTTTTTCTTAAACAGCGTGAAGCGCGGCAGGTCGTCGAGCTTGATGGCTTTGCGGTGATAGCGCACCAGGGTCGCCATCATGGTTTGCTGCTCCTGGTTGAAGCCAGGCAGATCGCTGTTTTGCAAAATATAGGCCGAATGGCGGTGCATCCCGCTATGGTTGATATTCAGACCCACCTCATGGAGCATCGCGGCCCATTTTAACAGCGCGGCAAGCTGCGGGTGCGCGAGCTTCGGATTCTGCTCTTCCCACTGTTCATACATCTGCACCGTGGTGTCCAGCACGCGCTTCGCCTGCTCGCGGTCGATGTTGTACTGGTTGGCCAGGCTTTGCGCGGTGCGGCTGCGAATATCCTGATGGCGGAAGCGGCCTTCCATTTCGTACAGCACGCCTTCGCGCAGCGCGCCGTCGGACAGGCGCAGCTCTTTAATGGCCAGCGCATCAAACACGCCGCAGAGAATGGCCAGCCCCGGCACGAAGACCGCCTTACGCTCGTCGGAAAGCCCCGGCAGGCTTAAGGCGTCAAAACTTTTATGCTTCAGCACTTCGTCGGTCAGCAGCGTCAGGCGTTCGGGCGTGATGAACCCGTCTTTTTCACCCATTGCCAGCAGCACTTCATGCGCCGCCTTGATGGTGCCCGACGCGCCCAGCGCCACGTTCCAGCCCTGAATGCGGTACTGCCAGGCCAGGTTTTCCAGCTTCTGGACTGCCGCCATACGCGCACGCTGGAAGTTCTCGCGGGTGATGGTGCCGCCCGGGAAATACATCTGCGCGAAGCTTACGCAGCCCATACGGCGGCTTTCCACCAGGCGAGGCTCAAAGTCTTCGCCGATCACAAGCTCCGTAGAACCGCCGCCGATGTCGATCACCAGCTTGCGCCCTTTTTCCGGCTGGGTGTGCTCGACGCCCATGAAAATCAGACGCGCTTCCTCGTTACCGGAGATGATCTCAATCGGGTAGGGGATCACCTTTTCGGCCCGCTTGAGAAACTCTGGCGCGTTCAGCGCCTGGCGCAGGGTGTGGGTGCCCACGATGCATACGCTGGAGGGCGAGAAGCCCTGCAGGCGTTCAGCAAACAGCGACAGGCAGTTTAACCCGCGCTCCATCGCCTCTTCGCTGAGCATGCTGCGTTCATCAAGGCCATCCGCCAGGTGTACGCGCTGCTTCAGACGACCGATGATCTGCAGCGCGCCATCCACCTCACGGGCGATGACCATGTGGAAACTGTTAGAGCCAAGATCGACCGCGGCGAATTCCTGCGGGCGTGGGGTCTTATCATTTATCGGCATAGGTTAATCGGGTTGCTCGAGTGATTTGATATAGTCGTAAATCGCCAGTTGCGACCGCACTTTACGGCGGTTGCCGCGCGGTACATAGCGGTTACTGAGTTCTTTGTCGATATAGCGCGCTTTCACCGTATCGCTGAACAGGATCTCGATAATGTCGAGAATACGCTGTTTCAGACGCGGATCCAGCAGCGGGGTTGCGACTTCAATTCGGTAGTCAATATTGCGCGTCATCCAGTCTGCCGAAGAGAGATAGACCTGTTTGTCGCCTGCATTATCGAAAATATAGACCCGATCGTGTTCCAGGTAACGGTCAACAATGCTGATCACCCGAATATTATCGCTGATGCCTTCCAGTTCCGGGATCAGCGAGCACATGCCGCGGATCAGCAGGTTAACCGGTACGCCAGAGCTGGACGCGGCGTACAGCCTGTCCACCAGTCCTTTGTCGACCAGATTGTTAAGCTTCAGGGTGATGCCGGACGACAGCCCTTTCTGAGCATTGGCAATCTCTTTATCAATCATATCGTACAGCAGACGGCGCGAGTTCTGCGGCGAGACCAGCAGATAGTCGAAGCTGACAGGGCGGTACGGGTTCTCAATGAAGTTAAAGACCCGGCGTACCTCGTTGGTGATGCGCGCATCGGCGGTCAGCAGCGAGTAGTCGGTATAAATACGGGCGGTTTTTTCGTTGAAGTTACCGGTGCCGATGTGAGCATAGCGCACCACGTCGTCGCCCTCTTTACGGGAGATCAGGAACAGCTTGGCGTGAATTTTCAGACCCGGCGCGGAGAAGATCACGTGCACGCCCGCTTCCGTCAGACGGCGCGCCCAGTGAATGTTCGCCTCTTCGTCGAAGCGCGCCTGCAGCTCAACCACCACGGTCACTTTTTTGCCGTTGTGCGCGGCGTGGATCATCGCATCGATGATGCGGGAATCTTTAGCCACGCGGTAGATGTTGATTTTGATCGCCAGCACGCTCGGGTCGAACGAGGCCTGACGCAGCAGCTCCAGCACGTGTTCAAACGTGTGATACGGATAGTAGAGCAGAACATCGCGCTCGCGAATGGCGTCGAACCCGTTGCGGAATTTATCAAACCACAGATGGCGCAGGCGCGGCAGCGGCTTGTTCACCAGATTGGCCTTGCCGACGTTCGGGAAGCCAATGAAGTCTTTAAAGTTGTGGTAACGGCCGCCCGGCACGATGGAGTCATAGCGCGAAATGGTCAGCTTCTCGCGCAGCATTTCTACCATAGCGTCTGGCATATCGCGCTGATAAACAAAGCGCACCGGCTCGGCCGTCAGGCGTTGTTTCAGGCTGGAGGACATCAGCTCCATCAGGCTGGCCTCCATCTCGTGCACCAGGTCATATTCGGCGTCACGGGTCATCTTCATCGAGTAGGCATTTAGCGCATCGTAATCGAAGAAGCCTTTGAAAATGTCGTCGAGACAGTAGCGCAGGATGTTGTCCAGCAGGATCATCGGCTTGCGTCTGCGCGGGGTTTCCGGCGGCAGGTTCACGAAGCGCGGGACCTTGTCGGACGGGATCTCCAGCAGCGCGTAGCGAATGGATTCACCGCGAATAATTTCTACGGCCAGATAGGTGTAGTCATCTTTCAGGAACTGCACCAGATCGGTTTCGCGGTTGATGAGAATCGGGGTAATGTGCTGGCGCAGGTACTGTTTAAAATAGTGGCGCAGCCAGTTTTGTTGGTTAACGGAAAGCTGACGTTCGTTAATCAGGAAGATTTGATTGCGCGCCATCTCCAGCAGCAGTTCGTTATACAGGCCGTCAAATTCCTGATCGGCTTTCAACACGCGGGACTGGATTTTGCCCAGCAGATGCCGCGAGTGAGAGTTTAAGCCCTGTTCTTCACTGATGATGATCCGTCTTTTCAGCTCGGCAAAGCGAACCTTGTAGAACTCATCCAGGTTGTTGGAATAGATGCCCAAAAAACGCATGCGTTCGATCAGCGGGTTACTTTTGTCAGCCGCTTCCTGGAGTACACGTTCGTTAAATGCTAACCAGCTTAGCTCTTTCTCGATATATAACTTTTCCTGACCCATTACAGCTCACACTCCAGTTCAATCACAGGACGTGGTAAATCCGTCTCGTCCTTATTATGGCGAGCATTTCCACGATATGTCCAACAGTGCCAGAAAAGTATGACAGTTATTTTTTTTGTGGGGGAATTTAGAAGGTTGGAGAAGGGAATATCGGGTAATGCAAGGTAGATGTCGGGTAAGCGCGGCGCCGCCCGACATAACAAACTACTCTTCCGCCGCATGGCCCTGCGGGGGTAACTTCACGCCATCCAGCCAGGCAGCGCCGTCGCGCATTTCGAGACGCCCGTCGACAAACCAGCTTACCACCAACGGGTAAATGGCGTGTTCCTGGGTCTGCACGCGTTCGGTCACATCTTCTTCGCTGTCGCCGTCAAAGACAGGGACTTTGGCCTGCAGGATCACCGGACCGCCGTCCAGCTCGTCGGTCACGAAATGCACGGAGGTGCCGTGCTCCTCATCGCCGTTTTCCAGAACCTGACGATGGGTGTGCAGGCCGGGATATTTCGGCAGAAGAGAAGGGTGAATATTCAGCAGACGTCCGGCGTAGTGCGCAACAAAAGCCGGGCTCAGAATGCGCATATAGCCCGCCAGCACCACGACGTCCGGTGCGTAGGCATCAATCTCCTGAACCAGCTCGCGGTCAAAGGCTTCACGCCCGGCGAACTGGCTGGCTTCCAGCGCGTGCGCGGGAATGTTCGCTTCCCGCGCGCGCTCAAGGCCGAACGCGTCGGCCTTGTTGCTGAATACTGCCCGAATGGTGCCGTTGATTTTCTTCTGTTTGCAGGCGTCTATGATGGCCTGCAAATTGCTTCCGTTGCCGGAAATGAGCACCACGATGTTTTTCATTCAATGACCACACGCTGTTCGGCATCGGAGGCTTTAATCGTACCGATTTTCCACGCGTTTTCACCTTTTTCGGTCAGCAGTTTAACCGCTTTATCCGCTTCGCTTGCTGGCAGGGCGATAACCATACCCACGCCGCAGTTAAAGGTGCGGTACATTTCGTGAGAGCTCACGTTGCCTGCGGTCTGCAGCCAGTTAAACACGGCTGGCCACTGCCATGAGGATTCGTCGATTACGGCCTGGGTGTTGTCCGGCAGCACGCGCGGGATGTTCTCCCAGAAGCCGCCGCCGGTCAGGTGGGCGATAGCGTGCACGTCAACGTTCTCAATCAATTCCAGCACGTTTTTCACGTAGATGCGGGTTGGGGCCAGCAGATGGTCTGCCAGCGGTTTCCCTTCAAGCTCGGTGGTCAGCGGGTCGCAGCCGCTCACTTCGAGAATTTTACGCACCAGGGAGTAGCCGTTGGAGTGCGGGCCGCTGGAGGCCAGCGCGATCAGCACATCGCCATCCGCCACTTTGCTGCCGTCGATAATTTCTGATTTTTCTACTACGCCGACGCAGAAGCCCGCGACGTCATAATCTTCGCCGTGGTACATGCCCGGCATTTCAGCGGTTTCGCCGCCGACCAGCGCACAGCCGGACTGCAGACAGCCTTCGGCGATACCGTTAATGACGCTGGCCGCGGTATCCACGTCCAGTTTGCCGGTCGCGTAGTAATCGAGGAAGAACAGCGGCTCTGCGCCCTGAACCACAAGGTCATTCACACACATCGCGACCAGATCGATACCAATCGTGTCGTGACGTTTTAAATCCATCGCCAGGCGCAGCTTGGTGCCTACACCGTCAGTACCCGAGACCAGAACAGGTTCACGATATTTTTGCGGCAGCGCGCAGAGTGCGCCGAATCCACCCAGACCACCCATCACTTCCGGGCGGCGGGTTTTTTTCACCACACCTTTGATTCGGTCAACCAGCGCATTACCTGCGTCAATATCAACACCGGCATCTTTGTAGCTGAGAGAAGTTTTGTTGGTCACGGCTTAAATCCCCACGCGATTGCATAGCTAGTAAGAAAAATCGGCGCAATTCTAACAGTCCAGGCAAACGTTTGCGAGCCTATTCTCGGTGCGGGGATCTTTTTTTCTCTCTGGCTTATGCAGGGCGACAAACTTGACTCTGTTCACGAAAATGAAACCGGTTTCGGCGTTCTGCTTGCAACGGCTATCCCCTTTGCACATCATCGAACTGAAACCGGTTTCTGTAATTGTTTTTGCAGAAAATAACGCAGAATGAGGGAAAGCAAATGTCAGGATTTAAAGCAGATTTTCTGTGGGGTGGTGCCGTTGCGGCGCATCAGCTTGAGGGCGGCTGGAAAGAGGGCGGCAAGGGCGTTAGCGTTGCCGATGTGATGACGGCGGGGGCGCACGGCGTACCGCGCGAAATCACCAACGGCGTGCTTGAGGGGAAAAATTACCCTAACCATGAAGCCATCGATTTCTACCACCGCTATAAAGAAGACATCAAACTCTTTGCCGAGATGGGGTTCAAATGCTTCCGTACCTCCATCGCCTGGACGCGTATCTTCCCGAAAGGTGACGAGCTTGAGCCGAACGAGGCCGGTCTGAAATTCTATGACGATCTGTTCGACGAGTGCCTGAAGTACGGCATCGAACCGGTGATTACGCTTTCCCACTTTGAGATGCCTTTCCACCTGGTCACGGAATACGGCGGCTGGCGCAACCGTAAGCTGATCGACTTCTTTGTGCGTTTTGCGAAAGTGGTTTTCCAGCGCTATCAGCATAAAGTGAAGTACTGGATGACCTTTAACGAGATCAACAACCAGGCCAACTTCCATGAAGATTTTGCGCCGTTTACCAACTCCGGGCTGAAGTACGCGCCGGGTGAAGATCGTGAGCCGGTGATGTTCCAGGCCGCGCACTATGAACTGGTGGCCAGCGCCCTGGCGGTGAAGGCGGGGCGCGAGATTAACCCGTCCCTGCAGATCGGCTGCATGATTGCCATGTGCCCCATCTACCCGCTGACCTGCGCGCCGGACGACATGATGATGGCGATGAACGCCATGCACCGCCGCTACTGGTTCACCGACGTGCACGTGCGCGGCAAGTATCCGCAGCATCTGCTCAACTACTTTGAACGTCGCGGCTTCGCGCTGGATATCACCGAAGAAGATAAAGTCGCGCTGACGCAGGGCTGCGTGGATTACATCGGGTTTAGCTATTATATGTCCTTCGCCACCAAGGCGACGGCGGACAACCCGCAGCTGGACTATGACGAGAGCAAGAGCCTGGTCTCTAACCCGTACGTGCAGAAATCTGACTGGGGCTGGCAGATTGACCCGGTGGGGCTGCGCTACTCCCTCAACTGGTTCTGGGATCACTACCAGCTGCCGCTGTTTATCGTTGAAAACGGCTTTGGCGCAATCGACGTGAAGGAGAGCGACGGCACCGTGAACGATCAGTACCGCATTGACTACCTGGCCGCCCACATCCGCGAGATGAAAAAAGCGGTGGTGGAAGATGGCGTAGACCTGATGGGCTATACCCCGTGGGGCTGTATCGACCTCGTATCTGCCGGTACCGGTGAAATGAAAAAACGCTACGGCTTTATCTTTGTCGATAAAGATAACGAAGGGAACGGCACGCTGAACCGCAGTAAGAAAAAGTCGTTCGACTGGTATAAGCAGGTGATTGCGAGCAACGGCGATAACCTGTAATTGTCGGGTGGCGCTAACGCTTACCCGACCTACACTACACGTAGGCCCGCGTAAGCGTAGCGCCACCGGGCAGAACCTCGCACTTAAGCCGGAGACCTGTCTCCGGTTTTTTGTCTTTGCTTGATCCCTGTCAAGCAACATGGGTATGGCGCAATCCGAAAAAAGCGGTATAATCCCGCGATTTTTTTGCGGATGCCATTCAGAGGAGAAAGAGAATGAAGATTGTGGAAGTGAAACACCCACTCGTTAAACACAAGTTGGGCCTGATGCGTGAGCATGACATCAGCACGAAGCGTTTTCGCGAACTGGCCTCTGAAGTCGGCAGCCTGCTGACTTACGAAGCGACCTCCGATCTGGAGACAGAAAAAGTCACCATCGAAGGCTGGAACGGCCCGGTGCAGGTTGAGCAGATCAAAGGTAAGAAAATTACCGTTGTGCCAATCCTGCGTGCCAGTACGGCAGATCGGAAGAGCGTCGTGTAGGGAAAGAGTGTAGATCTCGGTGGTC